>Ga0257107_1000001_pt1 | contig 104739 bp, 89 predicted proteins | sample LP_taG_2_FD_190178 | JGI IMG/M metagenome (GOLD analysis project Ga0257107, IMG submission 190178) | Marine microbial communities from Northeast Subartic Pacific Ocean, Canada - LP_J_2011_P26_500m | ecosystem: Environmental > Aquatic > Marine > Oceanic | place: Canada: Northeast Subartic...
TCCTGGCTGCGTACAACGACGAGTGGGGTGAGGACCCGGCTGCACCGTTCTGGGCGCATTCCTATGACGCCACGACGTTGCTGCTCGACGCCATTGCTGCTGCGTCCTATGACGACGGCGGCACACTGGTCATCGACCGGGCAGGCGTGCGCGAGCACCTCAACGCCGTCGCGGACTACTCGGGCATCATTGGCCTGATCACCTGTGACGCCTTCGGCGACTGCGGATCGCAGAAGATCACCGTGATCGGCCACGCCGACTCTGGTGACGTTGCTGCGTCCAACGCCAACGTCGTCTACGAGTACGCCCCCGGCGGCTCAAGCCTCGGCGAAGGTCACCTCGTCGTACCGGCAGCGCCGTTGACGGCCACCTGGCGTGGCGTCACCGCGGACTCGATCCACATAGCGGCCACGACGATCGACTTCCAGTGGCTGGTGGACAATGGCTTCTCGCAGAACGGCTGGGGTGATCAGACGCTCGTCTGGGAGACCCTGGTGGCCGACCTGAACGCCCGCGGCGGCATCAACGGCCGTCAGGTGGTGCTGGACGCCGTTCGGCCCTTCAGCGCCATCCCCGGACTCGGGATCAGCGCTGACGCGGTCTGTCTGGAGGTGGCCGGTGACTTCGAGACCTTTGCCGTGCTCGGCGGCTTCCTGGGTCCAGCGGAGATCTCGAACATCTGCATTGCCGGCACGCAGAACACCATCCTTATCGGCGGCCGGACCGATGAGGAGCGGCTCTCCCAGGCCCAAGCTCCCTGGATTGAGAACGGCACCATGGTCAACCGGCGGATGTCCGTCTACACCTCACTACTCGACCAGAACGGCCTGATCGAAGGACGGAAGTTCGTTATTATCGGGCGCTCGGATACCGAAGAGACCTACAACGTGGCCCGGGAATCGATGGCCGCACTGGGGGCCGACGTGGTCCTGGAACTGCTCAGCGATCAGACCGGTGGTGACACCGAGGGCGAGGACGCCTGGTGGGACGTGATGGCGGAGAGGGTCCGTGCCGCGGGCGCTGACTCCATCCTCATGGCCGGCGGAGACCGTGCGGCCCTCCGCAACCTGTTCTGGGCGGGGATCGAGTTGGACATGTTCATCATGAACTCTGAAACGCTGTCGGAGTTGAGCAGTAGCGTAAACGCGGAGATGGCTGACGGGGCGATCACCCTGACCGGCCTGACTGAGCAGGAGCAGCTCGAAACCGTGGGCTCTCAGACGAATTGCATCGCTCCGTTCGAGGCGGCGCATCCGGAGATCGTGGTCGGCACGCCGGACACGCACGAGGATGGCATCGAGAAGTGGTGGCGGTCGATCATGACCCACTGCACGCAACTCCGATTGTTTGAGATGATCGCGACGGCGGCTGGACCGGTGCTCACCCACGACACGTTCCGGGAGGCCATGGAGTCGATTCCGCAGGGGTCCCTGCCGGTATGCCCGTACGGTTCGCTGGCACCCGGCAAGGTCGACTTCTGTGACGCTTTCCGCCTGTCGACCTTCGAGGACGACGGCACCGACACGGGGGAGATCGTGCCGATGACGGACATCATGGACGGCACCCCATAGGGGATCGTTTGACCGTGTGACGCGGAGCCCCGGCCTCCCGGCCATCGAGCCGGACGGTCGGGGCTCCGCCGCGTCCGGACCCACGGCCGTCCCGGCGGGGGTCTTCCAGGAGGGGGAGTGATGGTGAGGGGGGTGCTGCCCGTCCACCGGCCGGGAGTATCCGCACTGCAGGACGAGTCCTGTGTCAAGATAACGGATATTATCATGCACGGAACGACGTTCTCTGGGGGATAATGGCCTACAGAACCCTGCCTAGACCCGATGAGATGCCTCCCGTGTACCACGAATGGTTGCACTGGCTGCCCCTCTACGAGGACAAGCCGGAACACACCGTCCGTGCCTACGGCCAGGGAGTCAGGCGGGTCGTCTCCTACATGGATGTCGAGCCGACCGGCTTCCGGCCGGACAGCCTCGACCAGGCCAGCCTCACGGACACCGTCAGGTCAATGCGTTCCGACCCTGAGGTCTCCAGGTCCACGCTGAACCAGACCCTGGCGGCCCTCAAGTCGTTCTTCGACTTCTGCATCGCAGATCGACTCGTTCCCCAGGTGCCTGACATCGCCCGGATACGGAAGGTGGCCAAGCTGGACGTCCCCCAGGTCGACCCCGAGTACTACCGGCCGGCTGAGCTCCGCGAACTGTATGCCGAGGCGAACAGTCAAGATAACGACTCCAATCGGGTGCGTTGGCCCAGCAGGGACCTGGCCATGTGCTCCTTCCTGGCCGTGCTGGGGCTCCGTGCCGCCGAGTTGATCGCTACAGACCGGGGCTGGTTGACGAGGGAACGCCTCGTGGATGTCGAGGACCGGGCCACCTGGATGCTCCACGTGGTCGGCAAGGGCCGTCGCATACGTCGCCTTCCCCTCTCCGAGGAACTGGTCGAGGTTGCGCAGCGTTGGCAGGATGAACGAACCAGCCGGTTCGGCCCGTCAGATGCCGACGACCCGCTGTTCGTGACCAACGACGGAGACCGATTCAACTATGGCCGGCTCCGCTACTGGCTTCGCCTCCTGAACCGAGAGGCTGGGCTGCGCGACCGGTCGCTGCATTCGCTCAGACACACGGCGGGCGTGCAACTGGCCGCCGATGCCGTGCCGATGAACGTGATACAGAACCTCCTGGGCCACGCCACGATCAAGACCACCGGCATCTACACGGAACTGGCCGGCGGAGAACTCGTCGGTGTGCTGAACCGGTCCGGGGCGAACACACTGCTGGGCGAGGCCCTCCGGGAATCCGGCCGGTGACCTCTACTAGGGCTCGCCTGCTGGTGGCCACTCCCGAACTGGTGGATCCCAACTTCCACCGGTCCGTCGTGCTGGTCCTGGAGCACAACGATGACGGTGCCCTGGGCGTGGTCCTGAACCGGCCACGCTTTGTCGGTGGTGCCGAGGCCGTCCCGCAATGGGCGGACCGCCTCGCCTTCCCGTCGAGGCTTCACAGCGGTGGGCCGGTCTCGGAGGACTCGATCATCGGCCTGGCACTCGGGCCGGCTGGTGGAATCGACGGCCTCAGCCCCCTCCTGGGCCAACTGGGCGTGGTCGACCTGCACCGCAGCCCCGACGAGTTGCCCGGCGTGGAACCGGTCAGGTTGTTCGCCGGATATTCGGGATGGTCAGCCGGCCAACTCGACGCCGAACTGGTGGCAGGGGGCTGGATCGTGGTCGATGCGCTCCCGGAGGATGCCCTGACCACCTCCCCCGAGGAGCTCTGGCGGATCGTTTTGGGCCGCCAGACGGGCCTACTGGGCCATCTTGCCGGGTACCCGGACGACCCCTCGGTGAACTGAGGGGGGATGCTCAGGCGCGGACCTCAACAGGGGTCCCCAGGGGCAGGAGTGCAAGCCGCTCCACCACGTTCTCGTGGACACGTATGCAGCCGAGCGACACCTGGGTGCCCAGCACCGAAGGATCGTTGGTGCCGTGGATCGCCACGGCGGGGTCGCCACCGTCCACCTCCCCGAGGACCTCCGAGAAGCCGGATGTACCCAGGATCCAGGATCCGAAGAGGGTGTCGGGATCCTCCTGCGCCTGTATCTCGTTCAGGAAGTAACGGCCGGGCGGTGTCGGAGTCTCATCGGTCCCTAGGGCGATAGCCCCCTCGGCGACGAGCACCCCGTCCTCCCAGGCCCACAGCCGCATCGCCGAGAGGTCAACCACTATCCGGGCATCGTGGGTCGAGAGGGTCACGTCAGATCGACGGACCCATGCCGTGGTGCCGTTGGGGCGCACCGGTAGGTCCACCAGCAGCCAGTCGTCCTGGCTGTCCAGCACCAGCACCACCCTGTCCCCTTCGTAGGGACCCGGATTGGAGAGGGACCACCAGACCTCGGCGTCGACCGGCGAGCGGTAGGTGTCCAGCCACTCGCCGAGCGCTGTGGCCACCGTGAACGGGCTGTCGGGAGTCGGAGCTGTCGTGGTGGGCGGATCGGTGGTGGCCGATGGCAACGTGGTCGTCGTGCTCGTAGGGGCCGTCGCCGCCGGCGGCGCCGTGGTGGTTGTGGGCGGCAGAGTGGTCGTGGTCCCAGGAGCGCCGATGGCGGCAGACGTGGGCGGAGGAGCCGTGCTGATACGAACCATGCCGGCCCGGTTGTCCGGTGGCGGAAGCTCTGGCGACGCACAGGCGATCGGGATGACCAGCAGCGCGCATCCCATCCAGCGGGCAGCCCGGTGACGTGTTATCTCAAAAATCCAAGCGTTGTTGCTCAGCCTTATCGGCCGACCAGTCATGATTCGGATCCTCCCACCAGTGGATGGGCGCACCGGGAGGAGGTCGATGGCGAACTAGGCCCGACGGCGGTGGACCGTCGGGTGGCGGTCCGAACACCGGAAGGGAGAGGGGTTCTCCGCCCCGATCCAGCAGAGCGACCAGTACACCGGCCAGTGCCCGGGCGTCGTCTAGGGCCTGGTGTGCGTTGACAAGTGGAACGCCCAGCGCTTCGGCCAGCCGGGCCAGGCGTCCCGGGTAGCTGAGCTGACGGGCCATCTGGAGGGTGTCCACGGCGTCCAGGTCCAGCGACCCGAGCCCGGAACGGTTCCACTCGGCACGCAGGAAGCCGACGTCGAATCTGGCGTTGTGGGCCACGGGAACGCAACCGGACAACTCGTGTGCGAGGTCGCCGGCGATGGCGCCGAACCTGGGCGCTTCAGCCAGCCATGGCCGCTTGATGCCGTGTATGTCGATGCGGCCCAGGTCCGTGTCGCCGGCGTCGACGAGGGTGGTCCACTCCCCCACAACCGTTCCGTCCCGTTGGATCCGGACCACGGCCACCTCGATGACCCGCCCGCCATCAGGGTCCAGCCCTGTCGTCTCCACGTCGAAGCAGGCGAATGTGAGCACGTGCCGACGGTAGCCGCCGGGTGCGTCCGTCGGGATTCCCCGGCCGTACGCTCCGTCGGTGGAGCACACGCCGCTAACGGCCATGGATGCCGGGGAGCGCGAGCAACTCCAGCGGCGGACGCTACGAACCCTCATGGGGGGCCTCATCCCAGCGGGAGCGGGCATGACCGGCGCCTACAGCGCTTCGGCCATCCTCGGCGAGGAGCTCTCCGGTAGCGAGACCCTGGGAGGCCTGGCGGCGGCCGGGATGACGATCGGCACCGCTCTTGCCGCCATTCCACTGGCCAGGCTGATGGCCGCCAGGGGACGCCGCCCTGGTATGGCTGTCGGATACCTGCTGGGCATGGCTGGTGCGACGGCCTGCGTTGTGGCCACTATCGGCGGCTGGTACCTACTCCTGGTGCTTGGGATGGCCGGCATCGGAATCGGACAGGCGGCCAACCTGGCGGCCCGGTTTGCTGCAGCCGACATGGCTCCGGAGGCAGGCCGCGCCATAGGAACACTTGTATGGGCCTCCACCGTCGGCGCCGTTCTCGGGCCGATGCTCGGCTTCGGACCGGCCAAGTCAGCGGCCCGTTTCATCGGTCTCCAGGAACTGGCTGGGCCCTACCTCCTCTCGGTCATCCTGTTCGGTGTGGCTGCCTTCGTGGTCCTGAGGTACCTGAGACCCGATCCGCTGGTGATGTCCGGTGGTGTCGGAAATACCGCCGAACGTCCGCTCCTGCGGTCCTTCATCCGCCCGCTGGTAACGACGCCAGGCGGCCGACTTGCCGTGGGTTCCATGGTGGCTGGGCATGTCGTCATGGTCGGCATCATGACGATGACCCCACTGCACCTCCGGAGCGGTGGCCACGCCCTGGAGGTCGTCGGCTTCGTCATCTCACTGCACATTGTTGGCATGTACGCCCTCTCACCGCTGGTGGGCAGGGCTGCGGACCGATTCGGCGCCCGGACCGTCATCGCTGCCGGAGGAGTCCTCCTGGCACTGGGGGCTGGTTTTGCGGCGGGCGCTGAGGCCAGCGACTCCCAGGGTGTCTACCTGGGCCTCTTCCTCATCGGGTTGGGCTGGTGCTGCGGCCTCGTAGCCGGTTCGGCCCTGCTGGTCCGAACCTTCGATGGTCCCAACCGTGTCGGGATCCAGGGCCTGGCCGACCTTTGCATGACCGCCTCCGGTGGCCTGGCTGGCCTGGGATCGGGGTTCATGGTCGCCGTGGCCGGCTTCCAGAACCTTGCCCGAATCGGCGTGGTGGTGGGCCTGGTTCCGACGGTTGTGGTCGCCATCATGCTGGTATCCGGGCGCCGTGAGGGCCGGTCCCAGCCTGCCTGAGGGCACCTGCACCTTCGCCCGCAGGCCCACCGGGACTACGATCGCCGTCTCGGACTCGAGGGGGAACCATGCCGGGACCGCTCCACGGATACCGGATACTCGACCTTTCCCAGATCGTCAGCGGGCCCATGGCCACAATGCTGCTGTCCGACCAGGGAGCCGACGTCCTGAAGGTCGAGCCGGTGGATGGCCAGGACGTCCTACGCCGGCCCGTCTTCGCGAGGGGAGGCTTCTCGGCGTTCTTCCTGAACAACAACCGTGGGAAGCGTTCCCTCGCCGTCGACCTGCACCGGGCAGAGGGACGGCAGGTGATCCTTGACCTCGTGGCGACCGCGGACGTGTTCGTCCAGAACTTCCGGCCCGGCGTCTGCGACAGGATGGGAATCGGCTACGAAGACCTGCGGGCGGTGAACTCGGATCTGGTCTACGTGTCGATAAGCGGATTCGGTCCGACCGGCCCGTATGCCGATAGGCCGATCCTGGACCCGGTCATCCAGGGACTCACCGGGATGGTCGCGTACCAGGTGAACCCGGACATCCCCTTCCCCGACCTCGTCCGCAACATCGTCTCCGACAAGTCCACGGCCCTCACGGTCGCCCAGGCGGTCACCGCCGCCTTGTTGGCACGCGAGAGGGGTGCCGGCGGCCAGCACGTGGAGGTACCGATGCTGGACGCCACCCTGTTCTTCTTCTGGTCCGACGCGATGGTCGACCACACCATGGTCGGTGACGGTGTCACCCCGGGCCTGACCCTGGCGGAGGTGTACCGGCTGACGGAGTGCCTGGACGGCAAAATCGTCTACTTCGCGGCCTCCACGGCCCACATCCACGGTGTGAGCCGGGCCGTCGGACATCCCGAGTGGTGCGAGGACCCCCGCTACGACCTGGCCGGCTTCACCGAGGACCCCCAGAACCTCCTCGATTACGGCCAGATGACGGCCGAGGCCTTCGCCTCGATGACTGTCGCCGACGCCCTCGCCGGACTGCTCGAGGGAGATGTCCCCAGCGGGCCGATCCTGGAGAGGGCGGAGGTCCTGGACGACCCGCAGGTGCTGCACAACGGATCGGTGGTGACCTGGGAACATCCGGAAGCCGGTACCGTCCGCCAGGCTCGGCCCTCTGCCAGGTTCTCCGAGACGCCCACCGAGATGCGGCTCAGCGCCTCGGTCAAGGGGCAGGACTCCGATGAGGTCCTGCGGGGCATCGGGCGGACCGATGAGGAGATCGCAGTCCTTCGCTCCGGGGGGATCGTGGCCTGATCCACTGGTTAGCGTCAGGCCATGACCTTGATTCCGGAAAGCCACCGAGACCTGTTCAACCTGCCAGCAGTCTGGCACGTGGCCACCATCGGGCCCTCGGGCGAGCCCCAGGTGTCTCCCGTCTGGGCCGACTTCGACGGCACCCACATCCGGTTCCCCCACCTGGAGGGCCGGCAGAAGTGGCGCAACCTGTGCGCCGATGACCGTGTCGCCATGTCAGCCACGGATCCGTCGGACATCGAGCGGTACCTGGAGGTACGGGGGCGGGTCGTCGCCTTCGAGCACGACGGAGCCCTCGAGATGCTGGATTCGCAGGCTCGCAAGTACCGTGGCGAGGAGTCCTTCCCCCGGGAACACGCCGAACCGTTGGAGAAGCGGATCAGCGTCGTGGTCGAACCGCTGCACTGCACGACGATGGGATGACGATACTGCCGGTCAGGAATCGACCAGCTCGATGACCGGGGCGTCCGGAGCGCCACCGCCCCCGGATCAGAAGCGGAAATAGATGAACGGGGCGACGCCGTCCGGGCCCAGGACATCGAAGGCCAGGATGGCAAGCGTGATCGCCGCCGCCTGGACCACCAGCGGTAGCCGTTCCGCACCATCCCAGAGAACGTCCAGACAACCGGGCCTGACCACCTGCGTCAGAGCACCCAGGAGGAGTAGCAGGATCACCCCGCCGGACAGGCCGGGACTCGATGCCCAGGAGCCACCGAGGGCTGCGAACACCTCCAGCGCACGCTCCACGTCGACCGAACGGAAGAACACCCAGGCGGCACAGACAAGGTGGAAGGTCACCAGGGACCTGGCAACACGGGCGACCCGGCCGGGATCCTCGGAGAGCCACCGTTCCGTGAGCCAACGCTCGATGACTAGGCCGACTCCGTGGACTAGTCCCCAGAGGACGAAGGTCCAACCGGCTCCATGCCAGAGCCCGCCCAGGAGCATGGTGGCCAGCAGGTTGCGCGCCGTCCGGGCCCTCCCCCGCCGGTTGCCTCCGAGGCCGATGTACAGGTAGTCGCGCAACCAGGAGGAGAGGCTGATGTGCCAGCGCCTCCAGAAGTCGCTGAGGCTCAGCGCACGGTAGGGCTGGTCGAAGTTCACCGGGAAGCGGAATCCCAGCAGCAGGGCGATCCCGATGGCGATGTCGCTGTAGCCGCTGAAGTCCCCGTAGATCTGGAGCGCGTACCCGTAGATGGCCAGCAGGGTCTCGAGGCCTGTGGCACCGCCGGGATCGGCGAACACGCCGTCCACGAGGCTGGTCGCCAGAACGTCGGCGAGGACCATCTTCTTGAAGAGGCCACCCAGGATCAGGCGAACGGCGCGTGTCGTGTCGATGGGTGAGCGGTCGTCTGAGGCCAACTGGGAGAGGAAGTCCCTGGCCCGAACGATCGGACCAGCCACCAGTTGCGGGAAGAACCCCACGAAGAGGGCGAAGTCCAGGAGGCTGTCGGTCGGTTCCAGGACCCGACGGTGCACGTCGATGGAATATGACATCGTCTGGAACGTGTAGAAGCTGATGCCGACCGGGAGGATTATTCCCAACGGCCCAGCTGAGACCTCCATGCCCAGGTCGCCGAGCATCCCCACGAACGAATCCACGAAGAAGCCCGCGTACTTGAAGAACCCGAGCATCGAGAGGTTCGTGCCGAGGCTGATCCACAGGTAGAGGCGACGCCGGCCCGGATCCCCCGAGGCGTGGATGGCGCGACCAGCCAGGAAGTCCACGATGGTCGAGACCCAGATCAGGGACAGGAACCGCCAGTCCCACCAGCCGTAGAAGGCGTAGCTGGCCACCAGCATCGTCGCCTTCCACGCTGTCGGGCGATGCAGCAGCACCGTGTGTACCGCCAGCACGAGGGTCATGAAGACGGCGAAGGTGATGGTGGGGAACAGCATGGGCGTCGATGAGTCTGCCACCAGCGACTCCCCTGCCCGGGCTGTGCCGGGACGGCCGGTACGATTCGGCCGCCATGTCCGATGACCGGCGCCGCCCGGCGAACCAACCAGCCCTACCCCAGGGGGACCTCCACGAGCTGGTCTCTGGCTCGGGCATCCGACGGGTCCACGTACTGGCCTGGAGGGACCTGGATGACCCGGAGGCCGGCGGCTCCGAACTCCACGCCCATGAGGTGCTGAAGCGTTGGGCAGCAGCCGGGCTGGAGGTGCTGCTGCGAACCTCGGCGGTGGCGGGCATGCCCGAACGGGTGGTCCGCGATGGCTACGAGGTGGTCAGGAGGTCGGGTAGGTACCGGGTCTTTCCCGTAAGTGCCATGGACGAGTTGCTCCGTCGGCACGGGCGACGAGACGCCCTCGTGGAGATCTGGAACGGCGTGCCCTTCCTCACCCCGATCTGGGCCCGGGGCCCGCGCACGGCGATCCAGCACCACGACCACACAGCGATGTGGCCGCTGGTCCTCTCCCCCACGCTCGCCCGGTTGGGATCCCTCCTGGAGCGGAGACTGGCCCCACCGTTCTACCGGTCCACGCCCGTGGTGACCCTCTCCCCCTCTTCGGCCGAGGGCCTGGCTGCCGGGCTGGGCCACCGTCGCCAGTTGATCCACGTCGTGGAGCCTGGGATCGATTGTCGTTACCAGCCGGGGGGCGGCCCTGAGCAGCCGCCGCTGGTCCTCAGCGTGGGTCGCCTCATGACATCCAAGCGCGTCGACCTCCTGCTGCGGAGCGTGGCCGAGGCACGCCTGAGCATCGGAGACCTCCGTCTCGAGGTGATCGGCGAAGGCCCTGAGGAGGGTGCGCTGCGCGCACTGGCAGCGGACCTCGGCATCGGCGCTTCGGTTGCATTCCGGGGCCGGGTCACTGACGGCCAGTTGGCGGAGGCATACCGGCGTGCCACCGTCGTGGCCAGCGCATCGATGAGCGAGGGATGGGGCATGACCATCACCGAGGCGGCCGCTTGCGGGACCCCAGCGGTCGTCACCGACATCGCAGGGCACCGCGACGCAGTTCTGGACGACCTGTCGGGCCTGCTGGTGGCCGATCCATCGGACCTCGCTGCCGGACTGGTGGCTGTCGCCGGTGATCCGGCCCGACGGGCCGACCTCTCTGCTGGAGCCATCGTTTTCGCCTCCCGCTTCGATTGGGACCGCACCGCCACCGAGGCCTTCCGGGTGCTCGCATCCACGGTGCCGGGCTGATGGGGACCGGCACCGGAGTGCTCAGCCGCGACCGGGTGCAGGCCCTGGTGCTGGCGGCGGTGGCCTACCTGCCCCTCCTGGCCAACGACGTCGGCCGGGTGGCCGCCGACACCAAGGCCTATCTGTACCTGGATCCCGGACGACTCCTGGCCCGGGCTCCCTACATGTGGCAGCCGGAGGTGGCGATGGGGACCGTCACACACCAGAACATCGGCTACCTCTGGCCGGTGGGACCGTTCTTCTGGGTGGGCGAGGCCATTGGCCTGCCCGACTGGATAACGCAGCGGCTCTGGTTGGGTTCGGTGCTGCTGGGCGCCGGCCTCGGTATGCGCTGGTTCCTACGGACGCTCGGCTGGCGGGGCGCTGGGCTGCTGGCATCGGCGCTGGCCTACATGCTCAGCCCTTATCTACTCAACTACGTGGACCGGCACTCGGTGATCCTGCTTCCGTGGGCGGGCCTGCCGTGGCTGATGGGCCTCACGGTGAGGGCGCTCCGCACCCCGGGCTGGCGCCACGCGGCGATCTTCGGGCTCGTCACCCTGACGGTCGGCGGTGTGAACGCCAGCTCGCTGCTGCTGGTCGGCATCGGGCCGGTTGCCTGGCTGGCATGGTGTGCCCTGGAGGGTTCCGCCCCGTTGAGGCGGGTCATCGGAACCGCTGGCCGCATTGGCGTGGCGTTCGCCGCCACCGGCATCTGGTGGATGGTCGGCCTCGCCATCCAGGCCCGGTACGGGCTCCCGACGTTGCACCTCACGGAGAACTACAAGGTCGTATCGGATGCCGCCACCGCTCCCGAGCTCTTCAGAGGCCTCGGCTACTGGTACTTCTACGGACAGGGGCGCCTAGGGGCGTGGATCGAGCCGGCCACCTCCTACACGCGGTGGGCCCTTCCCCTCTCCTTCGCCCTTCCGCTCCTGGCCCTCCTGGTGGCGGCGGTCGTGCGTTTCCGGCACCGTGGCCACGCCCTGATGCTGATCGTGCTCGGACTGCTGGTCGGCATCGGCGCCCACCCATACGACGGACCCTCGCCGCTTGGACGCCTCTTCCGGGAGCTGACCCTGACGGATGCGGGCCTCGCCCTGCGGAGCACCCCCAGAGCACTCCCCCTGTCCATTCTCGGCATTTCGATGCTCCTGGGAGCCGGGGTCGGCGCAGTGGGACGATGGCGTCCACGTTGGGAGGAGCCCGTCGCGGCACTGCTCTGCGTCCTGGCCATAGCCAACCTCTCACCGCTCTGGCAGGGAGAAATGCTGGGCAGCCTCGTCCAGAGGCCCGAGGAGGTCCCCGACTACTGGCACGAGGCCGCCGTACACCTGGACGCCAACGGCCCCGGTACCCGCGTTCTGGAGCTACCCGGGTCCGACTTCGCCGCATACCGGTGGGGCAACTCAGGTGATCCGGTCCTCCCGGGCCTCATGGACCGCCCCTACGTGGCACGCGAACTGATCCCCCAGGGTTCCCCCGCCTCGGCGGCCCTCCTGGTGGCGCTGGACACCGAGGTCCAGGAGGGCAGGCTGGATTCAGACGGCCTCGCCCCGCTGGCCCGCCTGATGGGGGTGGGTGACGTGGTGCTGCGGTCCGACCTCCAGTTCGAGCGTTTCCGCACTCCCCGACCAGATGATCTCTGGGCGGAACTGCGCGGCGCGCCGGGCTTCGGACCTGCGGTTCCCTTTGGAACCCCCGCACCCAACGTGGCCGGTCCGGAGAGGCCGTTGTTGGATCAGCACACCCTCTCGAGGCCGATCGACCTGCCGCATCCGGCCCCGGCCATCGTCCTTCCGGTGCTGGATGCAGAGTCGATCCTGAGGATTGCCGACCCCACCAGGAGCATCGTGGTCTCCGGTGATGCCGATGGTCTCGTGGCCGCCGCCGGTGAGGGCCTCCTGGAGCCCGGCAGGCCCGTTCTGTTCAGTGCCACCATCCTGGACGACCCCGAGCTACTGGCGGCCTCGCTGGGTCCCGACGCCCGTCTGGTCCTGACCGACACGAACCGCCTGCAGGGACGACGTTGGGGCACGATCAGGGAGACGACCGGCTACACGCAGCGCTGGGACGAGGAGTCGGTGGGAGGCGATCTTTCGGACCAGCGACTCGACGTGCTGCCCGCACGGCCCGGGACGCTCACCGTGTCGCGCCAGACCGGCATCCGGGTCGATGCATCCGGCTACGGCAACCCGGTGACCTTCACAGCGGGTGATCGCCCGTTCCACGCTGTCGACGGCCTTCCGGATACGGCCTGGACGGTCGGGGCGTTCGATGACGTCGTCGGAGAGAACCTCACTCTGACCCTGGACAGGCCGGCACCAATCGACAGCCTGACCCTCCTGCAGGCTCGCTCCCGGGGACAGAACCGGTGGATCACCGACCTGCGGATCCTCCTTGACGACCAGGTCCTGGACGTGGTCCTGGGCGACGCATCACGCACTTCGCCGGGACAGGTCGTCGGCCTCTCCGGAACCGACATCAGTGTCGTGGTCCTCGAAGTCCGGGGCACCGACGTCGGCCGACTGGACCACTACGCGGGCATGACGGGAGTCGGATTCGCCGAGGTGCGCCTCGACGGAGTGGTCGCTGACGAGACGATCCTGCTCCCCACCGACCTCACGGGCATCCTGGGCGACGACACCGGAGCGGAGATGGTGGTCCTCCTGACCAGGCGGCGCTCGGACCCACGTGACCCAATTCGCTCAGAGCCCGAACGGGCCATGGATCGCACGATCGACCTGCCATGGGCCCGAAGCTTCGAATTGCGCGGCGAGGCTCGCTGGTCCGCCCACGCCGACGACGGTTTCCTGGACGACCCCGGCGCGGCGACCGTGAGGGCCACCGCCAGTCTCGCCGGCGACCTCCGATCCAGGGCTCGCTCCGCCTTCGACGACGATCCCGCCACAGCCTGGCAGCCACCCATCGGCCCGCAGGATGGACAGTCGGTGACGATCACGCACCCCGAGCCACGCCCCTTCAGGAACCTCACCCTGACCTACCGGGCCGACGGGCTGCATTCAGCGCCGAGCCTCGTCACGGTCCTGGTTGACGGCACGGCCATCGGAAGCTCCACGCTTCCCGGAACGCTTCGTGGCCCCGGGGGCCTCGTGAGCTTCGACCTCGACGTGCCGGATGACAGCGGTCTCTCATTGACGCTGCGGATCGACGAGGTGATCGAGCGGCGCACCATGAACTGGTATTCCGGCCTTCCCGATGTACTACCGGTGGCCATCGTGGACGTTTCCGACGGGTTCGACTTCCCGGAACGTGCGGAGCTGATCGACACGGGTTGCCGCTCAGACCTGCTGCTGATGGATGACCGACCCGTGCCGGTCCGCATCACCGGTTCCACGGCAGATGCCTTCGCCAGGCGACCCCTCACCGTCACGGCATGCGGTCCAGTCCTCACCCTGGCCCCGGGCGAGCACAGGCTCGTATCGGCTGCCGGCGCCGACACGGCGTTCGACCTGGATCGCCTGGTACTCACCTCAGCGCCCAGAAACGGGGTGGGAGCCATGGACACCCCAGCCACCATGGCCTCGCTGAGAGTCCTGAAAATGGATCGGACCGAGATCCACCTTGAGGTCCTGGATGCCACCGCTCCCTACTGGCTGATCCTCGGCCAGAGCCTCAGCTCCGGGTGGCGCCTCCGTGACGGCTTCGGGCTGGACCAGGGCCCACCCCGACTGGTCGACGGCTTCGCCAATGGCTGGCTTGTCTCGCCGGCTGCCGCAGGAGCCTCCACTTTCCACCTCGTCTGGGAGCCGCAGCGGACGGTCTGGATGGGCTTGGTCGCCTCCATGATGGCCGCCCTGGCCTGCTTCCTGGTTGCCCTCCGGGGGGTCGGTGACCTCGGGCCGGTGTGTCCGGGCCAGGCCGCGTTCGAGGATCCCCGCAGGCGACAACGGGTCCTGTCGGACGGCCGAGCCGCCCTCGTAGGCCTACTGGTGGCAGTCTTCTCCGTCGTGAACCTGCCCTCCTGGCACCTGGCGGGTCCACTCATCGGCCTCGTTGCCGCTGCCGCCCTGGGCGGCCGTACCCCACGGCGGACCACGACTGTGCTGGCCGTGCTGGCCATGGGGTCCGCCACCGCCCTCATCGCCATCGAGCAGATTCGCTTCCGCCATCCGAGGGACTTCGTCTGGCCGCTCTTCTTCGAGGACTACCACGTACTGGGCGTGCTGGCCGTCCTCTGCCTAGCCGCCGGAGCCGTTCAGGCCCTCGTGGAGCGGCGGGCGGCCTGACCCCCAGGGATCAGCCGAGTGGGGTGTTCGCCCCTGTCCACAACCAGGTCACTACCGAAGCGCCGACGGCCGCTATCGGTACGCCGACCACCCCCACGACGGCGAAGCGTGGGCCCAGCCGTCGTGCCGGGCCGACCAGGGCCCTTGGCGACCATGCGATGAACGCCAGCACCGCCAGCGGGACCGAGTACCTGGCCATCTGAAGGCCGATGCGGTCGTAGTCCGGCCGATCTGTGAAGTAGACGAAGCTGGCGGCATAGATGGCGACGATCAGCCCCGCCACCCCCATGGCGATGGTGACCCGACGTACCCCCGAGAGGCGTTCCATGTCATCACCGTCCAGGATGAGCAGCGACACGGCCAGGATGGCCACGAAGGCCCAGGGCACCATCGAGGCCATGTCCGCCTCCCAGAACCCCAGCTGGCGGAACCAGTCCTGCGCGTAGAAGCGGTACTCCGTGATCCACGTGTCCACGGCGGCCCACAGGAAACCCGGCACATCGCCCAGGAGGTGGTCCATCTGGAGTTCCGGGTCGTAGTCGATCCTGCCGGTCATCGTGATCGTCACGGCCTGGTAATTGTCACCGGAGTTGGCGACGGTGGCAATCAGACCCACGAGGAGCGCCGCCCCGGCGACGCAGGCCGCACGGATCCGGGCAGCCGTCCGATGCAGCACGGCAGAGGCGACGAAGAGGCCGAGTACCAGGAAATAGGGAGGCTTGGCGAGCGCTAGCAACCCGGTGGACAGCACGAGAACCGGAAGCGGCACGTCCTCTCCGCCCTCGACCCGGGTCCACATGGCAACCGTCAACAGAACCGCCGCAATCGTCAACCCATCAGGCGAGATCGATGCCGCCAACGCCAAGTTCAACGGAATGGTCGCTGCTACCGCCAGCGACCAACGGAAGGCCGCTGTTGTGCGTACAGCCCACACCGCCAACAGCATGTAGGCGCCCAGCGAGGCGAGGCGGCCGGCCCAGAGCACCACGACGCCGGGTGCACCCAGAGCCACCGGCAACAAGGATCCAAACGCCGCAGGGAGGTAGCCGATCGGGCTGGAGGCGGTCGTCGGCCGGGTGTCCACGAACACGGTGCGATCATCGGGGCGATGCCCCAGCAGGGCCCTGACGGAGGTGGGCGTCCAGGGCGGGCGACCTGCCTGATGGTCGAGGATGATCTCGTCGGTGGCCTCCCGGTAGGCCGCCGGTATGACCGACCCCACCCCTTCGGGCATCGGGTGTGGCTCGAGGTTCCCCTGTGCCATGTCGACGACACGGGCGAAGTGGGTGAACTCGTCGTAGGCAGTCCACGCCGGTGACAACAAGGCGATCAGGAGGCCGAGGGGCAACCCGACCGAAAGGAGCAGGCGCTGCGGCGTCACCGCACAAGATTAGCGAGGACACCCCGTGGGCCACGCCGTCGGATCTGGAGCCACTGCCTCCTTGAACTCGGAACCGCCGTCTGCGCCCCTTCCGGGGCCCGATCCGATGGGTGAACCGAGCCCGGGATATGTTCCCCGGGATGGGTGGTCCCGACGTGCTGATGGTGCATGGGTTCGGTACCTCCTTCGCCGCTACATGGCAGGGCAACGGCTGGGTGGACCTCCTCGCCGAAGCAGGCAGGACCGTCATCGGCGTGGACCTACTCGGCCACGGCGAGTCGCCGAAGCCATCGGATCCGGAGGCCTACCGGGACCTCGAGGGCCGAATCCTGGAGAGCCTTCCGGACGAGCCGGTCGATGCGATCGGATTCTCGGCAGGAGCGATGGCCATCCTCTGGCTGGCAGCTCATCACCCGACGAGGTTCCACCGCATCGTGGTGGCCGGTGTGGGAAGGAACCTGTTCGAGTCGGATCCGACACGGGGTGCCGCTGTCGTCGAGGCGGTACGCACTGGAGAGGCCGGCAATCCGGAACTCCGCTACTTCGCCGACCTCCCGGAGGCCGCCGGTGCCGACCGGGCCGCCCTGACCGCGTTCCTGACCCGTCCAGACCGGCGAGTGTTCTCCGCCGAACTGCTGAACGGCGTCACGGTTCCCGTACAGGTCGTGTTGGGCGACAGGGACTTCGCCGGCCCGGCGGACCTCCTCGTCGAAGCGCTACCCGACGCCACGCATGTGACGTTGCGCGGAGTCGACCACTTCGCCACGCCGCGGGACTTCGGCTTCATCGACGCGGCGCTGGGCTTCCTGGATGCGCAACCCTTCTGAGCGACGATCAAACGACCGACCAGCAGCGCTGGTGGACCGCTGATCCCGGGCGATCAGTCGGCCACAGTACTCAGGGTGGCCCGAAGCGCCCCAGTGCAGCGTGCGTCACCGCCCAGAACCGTGACCTGCCCGTGTGGTAAGGCCCGCGGACCTCGGGACGCCACCACCCGGCCACTGACTCCACGAGGACCACGGCGGCCCGGAAGGCGGCGTTCCTGAGCCCGAAGTGGGTTCTCAGAAGCAGCAGGGTGTTGCGGACCATGAGGTAGTCGATGACGGCGGCCTCCGAGCCGCTCTCGGGGTTCTCCACCACGGCGCCCCGAACCAGGCCGACCTGCCATCCGGCACGTGTGGCACGGATGCCGAGGTCGGCCTCCTCGCAGTAGGCGAAGTACCTCTCGTCGAACAGGCCTACGTCCTCCACGCATCCACGGCGGAGCGCCATGAGGGTCCCATGGGGGTAGTCGGCGGCCTCCCAGCCGTCCTCTTCGCCTGCCGGCTCACCAATCGGACCCAGGAATGGCTGGATCCTCGGCACCTCGCCATCGCCGACGTCTGCGCATGCGAGACCAGCCGAAGGCCGTTCACCCATCTCCCGGAGCAAGCGTCGTACGGTTCCATCCAGTGGGCGGGCATCGTGGGGGGCGAGGAGACAGACCTCGTGTGGGCCGGCCAGCCAGCGTTCCAGACCCCTGTTGGCTCCCGGTCCGAACCCTAGGTTGGAGCCTGTCTCGAGCACCTCGGCGCCCTCCGGGAGTACGGCTCGCAACTCGGCCAGCTCAACGGGGTCCGAACCATTGTCGACCACGGTGACCATCAGGTCCGCCTGGGACAGGAACCTCTCCACGGTGCGTCCACAGACGGCTCCCCGGTTGCGGTGGACGACCACCAGGTGGGCAGCCGACGGCATCGTCTACCTCAGCGAAGCGGAGCCGGGCTCAACGAAGCGGAGCCCGGCTCGGGGTGATCGGCTCCGGAAGCTGGCTGCTCCCACTCAGCAGGCGGTCCACCGAAGCCGCACAGGAGCGACCCTCGGCGATCGCCCAGACGATGAGGGACTGGCCCCTACCCATGTCCCCACATACGAACACGTCCTCCACGTTGGTGCGGAAGCCCTCATCCCGCTTCACGTTGCCCCGCTGGTCCAACTCCACGCCCAGGCCATCCAGGAGCTCGTTGCGTTCCGGACCGGTGAATCCCATCGCGAGGAAGACGAGGTCGGCCGGGAAGTCCTCGACGGACCCATCGACCGGGTTGAAGGACATCCGTCCGTCCACGAACGCCTGCTCGACACGATGGGTCCGCAGGGTCGTGACCCGACCATCGCTACCGATGAACTCAGAGGTCTCGATGGCGAAGATCCTCTCGCCGCCCTCCTCATGGGCCGAAGAGACCCGGTGGATCATTGGCCAGGTGGGCCAGGGGTTGGTGTCGGCACGTTCCTCCGGGGGGCGCGGCATGATCTCGAACTGGTGGACCGTTCGCGCCCCCTGCCGCAGCGCTGTCCCCAGGCAGTCGGCTCCAGTGTCCCCGCCACCGATGATGACCACGTCGCAGCCCGCTGCGTCGATGGGGGCCTTCAGGTCGTCGCCCTCCTGGACCCGATTCGAGCCGGGCAGGTATTCCATGGCCTGGTGCACGCCGCCCAGGTCGCGTCCGGGGATCGGCAGGTCCCGGCTCTGGGTGGCACCGCAGGCAAGCACGACGGCGTCGTAGTCGGCGCGGAGCTCTTCCACCGAAAGGTCCACACCCACCGTCGTGTTGGTCCGGAACTCCGTGCCCTCGGCCTCCATCTGCGCCAGCCGTCGATCGAGATGGTGCTTCTCCATCTTGAACTCGGGGATCCCGTACCGCAGCAGGCCCCCGAGTCGATCCGTGCGTTCGAACACCACCACGGCGTGTCCCGCCCGGGTGAGCTGCTGTGCGGCCGCCATGCCGGCCGGCCCGGAGCCGACCACGGCCACCCGGCGACCAGTGTTCTCGGCCGGGACCAGCGGGGTGATCCAGCCTTCGGCCCAGGCCCTGTCCACGATGCTGACCTCGACCTGCTTGATGGTCACCGGAGGCTCGTTGATGCCAAGCACACAGGACCCCTCGCAGGGCGCCGGACAGAGGCGACCCGTGAACTCGGGGAAGTTGTTGGTGGCATGTAGCCGGTCGCTGGCGTCACGCCAGTGGTCGCGGTAGACGAGGTCGTTCCAGTCGGGTATGAGGTTGCCGAGAGGGCATCCGTCGTTGCAGAACGGGATGCCGCAGTCCATGCAGCGACCCGCCTGGTGTCGGAGCGTCTCAGCCGGGAACGGCTCGTAGACCTCCCGCCAGTCCCGCAGGCGTACCGGCACCGATCGTCGGTCCGGCAACTGCCTGTCGTGTTTCAGGAATCCCCGTGCGTCACCCATGACGGCTTCCTAGGTTCGGGAGGAGGCCATGACCGCCTCCACCTCGTCATGTCCGGATGCCCGCGCCGCCGCTGCCGCCTCCATGACCCGCTTGTAGTCGGTCGGCATCACCTTCACGAATCGGTCCGATTCGACTGCCCAGGAGGACAGCAGCCTCTCGGCCACGGTGGAGCCGGTCTCCAGGCGGTGGCGCTCCACCACCTCGTGCAGCCATGCCACATCATCTGCTTCCGGCGCCTCGATCAGGACCATCTCAGGGTTCACCCGTCCGAGGAAGGTGCCGTCGGAGTCGTGAACGAAGGCAATACCGCCCGACATGCCGGCTGCGAAGTTCCGACCGGTGGGTCCAAGGATCACTGCCCGTCCACCCGTCATGTACTCGCATCCGTGATCGCCGATTCCCTCCACCACGGCCATGGCACCCGAGTTGCGTACGCAGAAGCGTTCACCCACCCGGCCCCTGAAGAAGGCTTCGCCCGAGGTGGCCCCGTATAGCAGGACGTTGCCGGCGATGATCTGCTCTTCGGCAACGAACGGTGAATCGGCCGGAGGCCAGATCGCTATCCGGCCTCCGGAGAGCCCCTTGCCGACGTAGTCGTTGGCGTCACCGGCGAGGCGCAGGGTGATGCCCCGGGGCATGAACGCACCGAAGCTGTTACCAGCCGAGCCCACCATGTCCATCTCGATGGTGTCATCGGGAAGGCCGACGCCGCCGTACCGGCGAGTCAGCTCATAGCCGAGCATGGTGCCCACCGAGCGGTCCACGTTCGTGACGGGAGTGGCGAACCTGACGTGTTCCATCCTCTCGAGGGCCGGTTCGGACGCCTCGATCAGCCTCCGGTCCAGGATGTCCTCGAGGCCGTGGTCCTGGCCCTTCGTGTTCCTCCGGTCGGCGTTACCGATGTCGGGAACGTGGAGGATGGGAGCGAGGTTCAGGCCACTGGCCTTCCAGTGCTCCACGGCCTCCCGGACGTCCAGGACCTCGGTCTGGCCAATGGCCTCCTCCAGGCTCCGGAAGCCGAGGACTGCCAGCAGCTCGCGCACCTCCTCGGCGATGTACTCGAAGAAATTGACGACGAACTCAGGTCGCCCGGTGAACTTCTTGCGTAGCTCCGGGTTCTGCGTGGCCACCCCCACGGGACAGGTATCCAGGTGGCAGACCCGCATCAGCACGCAACCAGAAACGACCAGCGGAGCGGTTGCGAAGCCGAATTCGTCACTGCCCAGCAGGGCGGCGATCACGACATCGCGGCCCGTCTTGAGCTGGCCGTCGACCTGCACCACGATCCTGTCCCGCAGGTCGTTCAGGAGAAGGGTCTGCTGTGTCTCCGCCAGGCCCAGTTCCCAGGGTGCCCCGGCGTGCTTGATGGATGTGAGCGGCGAGGCGCCGGTTCCACCATCGTGACCGGAGATCAGGACCACGTCGGCATGGGCCTTGGATACGCCGGCGGCCACCGTTCCCACCCCCACCTCGGATACCAGCTTCACGTGGACGCGGCTCACCGGGTTGGAGTTCTTGAGGTCGTAGATGAGCTGAGCCAGGTCCTCGATCGAATAGATGTCGTGGTGCGGTGGCGGCGAGATGAGGCCCACGCCGGGGGTCGAATGTCGGGTCCTTGCGATCCACGGGTACACCTTGTGCCCGGGCAACTGGCCGCCCTCACCCGGCTTGGCACCCTGGGCCATCTTGATCTGCAGGTCGTCGCTGTTCACCAGGTACTCGCTGGTCACGCCGAATCGCCCGGAGGCGACCTGCTTGATGGAGGACCGCCGGAGGTCCCCGTTTTCCTCGGGCGTGAACCTGTCCGGATCCTCGCCCCCCTCGCCGGTGTTGGACCTGCCGCCGATCCGGTTCATGGCAATGGCCAGGGTCTCATGGGCCTCGGCGCTGATCGAGCCGTATGACATGGCCCCCGTCGAGAAGCGACTGATGATCGCTCCGATCGGCTCCACTTCGTCGAGTGGCACCGGCGGCCGCATGCCGTCGCGGAACTCGAAGAGGCCACGCAGGGTCGCCAGGTTCCGCGACTGGTCGTCGACCAGGCGCGTGTACTCCTTGAAGACGTCGTAGCGCCCCTCCCGCGTGGCGTGCTGCAACTTGAAGACCGTCTCCGGGTTGAAGAGGTGGTACTCGCCATCGCGTCGCCAGCGGTACTCCCCTCCCTCCTCGAGGGTGCGGTGTGCCCGCTCCTCCGGGTTCCCGGGGAAGGCCGTGGCATGGTTGGCGGCCACCTCGGCGGCCAGTACGTCCAGCCCCACCCCACCCAGTCGGCTGACGGTTCCGGCGAAGCAGGCCTCCACCACGTCTTCGCCGAGGCCTATCGCCTCAAAGATCTGGGCACCGGTGTAGGAGGCCACCGTCGAGATGCCCATCTTGGACATGATCTTGAGAAGGCCCTGGTCGAAGGCCTTCACCATCTGCCTACGTGCCTTCCCAGGCGTCAACATCGGCGACAGGCCGTGGTGTCCTGCGGCCACCATGGCATCCACAGAGGCGAAGGCGAGGTAGGGACAGACTGCCGATGCCCCGTACCCGAGCAGTAGGGCGACATGGTGCACCTCGCGGGCGTCCCCGCTCTCGACGAGCAGGCCGACCCGGGTGCGGGTCTTCTCACGGATGAGGTGGTGGTGGACCGCACCTGTGGCCAGCAGCGACGGGATGTGGGCCAGGGTCGGAGTCGGGTTGCGATCGCTGATGACCAGGATTTCGACCCCGTCGGCGACGGCTGCGGAAGCATCCTGCCGCAGCCTCTCCAGCGCCTCGGCCAGGCCATCGCCTCCACGCGCCACCTCGTAGCGGGCATCCAGGACGCGACTGGTGAAGCCGCCCGGGGTGCCCGGCCCGTCCAGGGCCACGATCGCCGCCAACTGCGCCTCGGTCAGGACCGGATGGGGAAGGTGGATCTGCCGGCAGCTACCCGGTACCGGTTCCAGCAGGTTGCCCTCCGGTCCCACGGTGGTGCACACGGCGGTGATGAGCTCTTCCCGCATGGCATCCAGCGGAGGATTCGTGACCTGGGCGAAGAGTTGCTGGAAGTAGTCGTAGATGGGGCGGTTCATGTGCGAGAGGACCGCCACCGGCGTGTCGGTTCCCATCGACCCGATCGCCCCCTTGCCGTCGCGGGCCATCGGGGCCAGGAGCACCTTGAGTGCCTCGTGGGTGTACCCGAACGCCTGCTGGCGCTGGACCAGGGTGGCATCGTCGGTCGATGCCGGGTTCCCGGGCGGAAGGTCGTCCATGTGGAGGAGGTTGGAGTCCAGCCACTCCCGGTATGGCCGGGCCGACGCCAGGCCGGCCTTGATCTCGTCATCCCGAATTATCCGGCCCTCGCTGGTGTCGATGAGGAACATCCGACCCGGCTGCAGTCGCCCCTTCTCGACCACCTGGCTGCTGGGCACGTCCACGACACCGACCTCGCTGGCCATCACGACCAGGTCGTCGGCGGTGACCCAGTAGCGACTGGGTCGCAGGCCATTGCGGTCCAGGACCGCACCGATCACCGTGCCGTCGGTGAATGCGATCGAGGCCGGGCCGTCCCACGGCTCCATGAGGGATGCGTGGTACTGGTAGAAGGCCCGGCGTTCGTCGGACATGTCGGCATGGTTCTCCCACGGTTCGGGGATCATCATGAGGACCGCTTCGGATAGCGAATAGCCACCCAGGGTCAGGAGCTCCAGTGCCTCGTCGAAACCGGCCGTGTCACTGGCCCCCGGCGTACAGATCGGAAAGAGCCTCCGGATGTCTCCGGGGATCAGGTCCGTGGCCATCAGGGCCTCGCGGGCGCGCATCCAGTTCCTGTTGCCCTGCACCGTGTTGATCTCGCCATTGTGCGCAACCATCCGGTACGGGTGGGCCAGCGGCCACGACGGAAAGGTGTTCGTGGAGAACCTGGAGTGGACGAGCACCAGCGCGCTGTGGAGGCGTTGGTCGGTCAGGTCGGTGAAGAACTCGGCCAGCTGGACGTTGGTCAGCATTCCCTTGTAGACGATCGTCCGGGCCGAGAGGGACGGGAAGTAGACGCTCGGAGTACCGGATGTGGGTCCTTCGTCGCCCACCCGTATCTCGTGCTCCACCCGCTTGCGGACCACGTACGCCTGACGATCCAGGACAATGCCGGAAGGTCGGCCATCGGCGCTGGCGGCGCCAGCCAGGAAGACCTGGCGGAAGATGGGCTCCGCCGCACGTGCTGCGTCACCGATCGTCGAGTCCTGGATCGGGAGGTCCCGCCAGCCGAGGACCTCCAGGCCCTCCTGCCGGGCGATCTCGTCGACCATCCCGGCGGCCCTGTCAGCCAGGTCCGGTCGGCCGGGCAGGAAGGCGATGCCCGTGGCGTAGGACCCTGGCTCAGGTAGTTCGAACGACACGACCTGGCGATAGAAGCCATCGGGTACCTGCAGCAGGATGCCGGCACCGTCACCGGTGTTCTCCTCCGCCCCGAGGGCACCGCGGTGCTGCATCCTGCAGAGCGCCCCGAGCCCCAGTTCGACGATCCGGTGGCTGGCCTCGCCCTTCAGGTGGCATACGAAGTTGACGCCGCAGGAGTCGTGCTCGAATCGGGGCATGTAAAGGCCCTGTGCCGGAGGCAGGTGGCCACCTGAACGCTCGGATCGCGTTCCGGTGGAACGGCTTCGGCGTTGCTGCTCGAGTTCGGCTGACATTTCGGTTGGGGTCGTCTCCCGGGATCCTGGGCCCGAATGGGCCCGCCGTCTGGAGATCGCCCGGAACGTCGTCGGTCGGAGCGAAGGGCTGGAATGGACGCCGTAATCCTGCTGGCGTCTCACGTCGGCTGTGGAGAGACCAATATAGGGCAATGCCCGTCACCGACACCTCTTCGGCATTCGATCTGTGCCGATTCATCGATTCCTCCCCCAGCCCATACCACGCTGTCGAGGAGGCGGCACTGCGCCTCACTGCGGCCGGATTCACCGAGTTGGGACAGGACGACGACCCGCCCGGGCCAGGCCGCCACCTGATCAGGTCGGGCGGCGCTCTGGTGGCCTGGTCTGACGGGGGCAGGTCGCCCGAGGCGCCTCTCAGGATCATCGGGGCGCACACCGACAGCCCCAACCTACGGCTGAAGCCGAGGCCGGACCGGTCCGGGGCCGGGTTCCGTCAGGTCGGGGTGGAGGTCTACGGCAGCGCCCTCCTGAACTCCTGGCTGGATCGGGACCTCGGATTCTCAGGCCGGCTGGTGTTGCGAGCTGAGGGCGGTACGCGGGTGGTCCTGGTACGCGATGACCGTCCCGTCGCCAGGATCCCCCAACTAGCCGTCCACCTGGACCGGGGTGTGAACGACAAGGGCCTGGTCCTTAACCCCCAGGTGCACCTGTCTCCCCTCCTGGGGACAGGGTCCGCCATGGACGGGGACTTCGCTGCCATGGCGGCGACGGCGGCAGGGGCGGATCCCGCCGAGGTCCTGTCCTTCGACCTGATGTTCCACGACCTGACGCCGTCGCGCCTCGTGGGCACCAGCCAGGACCTGGTCAGCGCCCCGCGGATCGACAACCTGCTCTCCTGTCATGCCGGTACCGAGGCGTTGATCGCATCCGTTGATGGCAGCGGCCCGGTACCGGTTCTGGCGCTGTTCGACCACGAGGAGGTTGGAAGCGTCTCGGCCACGGGTGCAGCCGGCCCCCTCCTGGAACGGATCCTCCGCCGGTTCATCAGCCTGGACGATCGACCGATCGGAGCCTCGCTCGTCCTCTCGGTGGACGGCGCCCACGGGACCCACCCGAACTATCCGGAACGACACGATCCCGAGCATCGGATACTCCTTGACGGCGGTCCGGTCCTGAAGTTCAACGCACGTGAGAGGTACGCAACGGATGCCGTCGGCGCCGGAATCGTCAGGCTTGCCGGCGAGAGGGCAGGAATCGAGATCCAGTCATTCGTGAGCCGATCCGACATGGCCTGTGGCTCGACGATAGGTCCGGCCACGGCAGCGGTGCTCGGCATGCGAACCGTGGACCTCGGGGTTGCCCAGCTGGCGATGCACAGTGCCCGCGAGCTCTGCGGTAGCGCCGACCCGGCACGGCTCCGAGACCTTCTGGTGGCACTGCTGGACTGAGGTGAACCGACCGACCCTCAGGAACGGCCTCCCCTGCCGGCTCCACGGAGTGACCGGTAGGGCGCAACCAGCATCAGCAGCATCGGGAAGATCTCGAGGCGGCCCACCAGCATCAGCATGGCCAGCACCATCCGGGCAGGCGTGGAGAAGCCGTCCACATACGAATCGGTTGGCCCGACGTCCCCGAGGGCCGGCCCCATGTTCCCCAGGGCCCCGATCACGCCACCCACGGCGGTCACCAGGTCGGTTCCCAGGGCGGCCACCACCATCGTGCCGACCACCACCAGCATCCCGTAGACGACCATGAACCCGGCGATGCGGGCGACGATGGCTTCAGGGACCGTGCGGGCGCCCTGCCAGACCGGAAACAACGCCCTTGGTCGACGGAAGCCCCGAAGGGTCCGGTAGGCGTGGGCCATTCCGACCCTGAGGCGCAGGATCTTCACCCCACCGGCAGTGGATCCGGTACAACCACCGAAGACCATCAGGAACAGCAAGATCATCTGGGGCCCGGCGGCCCATCGTACGAAGTCGCCACCGCTGCCGGTCCCGGTTGCATTGCCGAAACCGCTGCTGGTTCCGAGGGTCACCACGTTGAACACGGCCATGCGAAGGGCCCTGCCGATTCCCATTCCGTCGATCGCCAGCATCCCGGCCACCAGAAGGGTGCCGAATCCCAGGATGGCCAGGTAGCCACGGAACTCGTGGTCCCGGAAGTGCACGACCCGCCTGAGGGAGATTGACCGCCAGTGGAGGGTGAAATTGGCTGCGCCTAACACCATCGCGACGACCAGGACCAGCTCCACGCCCAGGCTGTCCCAGTGGCCGATGGATGCGTCCCGCGTCGAGAAGCCGCCAGTCGATGCGGTCGTGAGGGCATGGGCAATGGCGTCGAATGGGCCCATCCCGGCTGCCAGCAGGCCGAGAGCGATGAGGGCGGTGAGGCCTGCGTATAGCTTCCAGAAACGGGCGGCCGTATCCCGGACACGTGGGGCCAGCCGATCCACGCCCATGCCCGGCGCCTCGGCGTCTATGAGTCCCAGACCGCTGGCCCGCAGGGATGGCAGCACCGTCACCACCAGCACGACGATCCCCATGCCGCCGGCCCACTGAGTCAACTGCCTGTAGAGCAGAACACCGGAGCCCTGGTCGCCGATCAGGTTGTGTCCGCCGAAGACCGTGGATCCCGTGCAGGAGTAGCCCGAGATGGACTCGAACAGGGCGTCGGCCAGGACCACGGCCCATGGTCGTCCAGCCACGGCGAAGGTGCCGGCGAAGAGGTAGGGCAACGCACCGAAGGCCGATGCCACCAGCCACGTGGTCCCCACGGCGGTGAAGATCGTGGCGTGGTCGAGCGACCCGGGCCGGGTGGACCACCAGAGGACAGCGCCCAGCACCGCCGTCACCACGGTGGCCAGCAGGAGGGCGGCGCCACTGGTTCCGTCGAGGTACTCGACCACGGACGACAGGAGCATCCCCGATGAGATGAACATGAGCGCCAGCCCGGTGACGTGCACCGTGGTGCTCCGGAACCTACCCCTCGCCGGAATGGTCCGGCCTTCCTGACCGACCTCCAGGTCCCTCCTCGGTTCCGTCATGCGGTCCGTCCCCTGTAGGAGCGGATCCGACGCCTCAGCCTGACCCGGTGGCGGATCGCCGAGATCGTGCCGCTGGCAGCGACCATGGCCGGGTAGATGGAGAGCCGACCGATCACCATGGCCGGGAGGATCGCCAAACGGACCGAAGCGGACCAGTCCGTCGGATCCAGAAGGGAGCCGTCAAGGGCCCGCACGGGACCGCCAGTGGAGACTGCGTGCACTGCCACGCCCAGCGCAGTAGCCAGGTCCAGCCCCATGGCCGCTACCACCGTGGCAGTGGCGAACACGACGCTGACCACCAGGAACTGGACGACCACGATTCGGGAGAGAGTGGGTTCGGACACGACACGGCCGCCAAGGCGCACCCTGGACACGACCCGCGGGTGGAGTTGGCGGACCATCTCCCGTAGGGCGATCTTGATCAGGGCGCGGTGCCTCATGATCTGGAAGCCACCGCCGGCCGAGCCCGTCATCGGTCCTATGGACACCAGGCCCAGCAGGAGTACGGGCGCCGCCGCCGCCCAGGTACCCGATGGAGCCGACGAGAAGCCGGTGGTCGTCACCGCTGCCGTCACCGTGAAGGCGGCCCGTCGGAGCCCGTCGGTACCGGAGCCCCCCGTCCACAGCAGGAAGAGAGCCGTTCCCGTCACGAGGAGGCCGAGGTAGGCACCCAGTTCCGTTGACCGGAGCAGCCCCCTGGACCGACCGGCCACGAGGCGCCAGAGGACCACGAGGCTGGTACCGGTGACAGCCATACCGACGATGGCCACGTACTGGACCGCTGGAGCGGCGAACGGGTCGCCGTCGACCATGCCCCCGGTGGAGACCGTGGCCATCGCCACCAGGAGGGCGTCGAACGGCCCGAGGCCCGCCAGGGCGAAACCGATCCAGGTACCCAGAGAGACGACGCCGTGCAGGTAGACGAGGTTGCGCACGGCCGTCCGCCGGTTCGGAGCCATGGGCCGCCGTCCACGCTGCTGGGAACGATCAGCGAACTCCCGCTCCGCTCCGAAGAACGGCAGGACGGCTACGGCCACCATGAGGCCACCGAATCCGCCGACCCACTGACTTCCAGCCCGTAGGAAACGGCCGGCGTGGTCGGTCATATCCGGGGAGAGCACCCCGAGCGCCGTCGTGGTTAGTCCGGCGGTGGCGTCGGCGAGGGCGTCGACCACTGAACCTGTCGAGCCGATCAGGAGGTGCAGGGCCGCGACCATCGCCACCATGAGGAGCAGGCAGAGGGTGACACCACCAAGGACGTCGGCATCCCGGATCCTCTCTGCCGGCCGGATCCGGGTGAACCCGAGGCTGGTGGACAGGCCGACGAGACCACCGACCGTCACCAGCAGGACGGTGTCGTCGCCGGTACCCAGAAGGTCGACGAGGCCGGAGACGGTCGCCAGCACTGAGAGTGTCCCAGCGGCGCCGACCAGGGCCAGCGCGCCGGCAGTCGCCCTCGAGGACCATCGGAAGCCTGGGACCGTCGTAGGCCGGAGTCCGGCCAGGACGGTGCGGATCATCTGGTCGACCGGGTCACTCGAAGAGCGAGGAAAGGAGCGGAGCCGAGTCGGGCCGGGTCACTGCTATGACATGGTCGTGGGCCCTCAGCGTGCTGCGGCCACGTCCGATCTGGGGCTTTCCGTCGCGCACGATCGCCGCTATGAGCACGTCCTCGTGGAGGCCCAGGTCGGCGATCAGCTGGCCGTCGCAGCGACAGCCCTCGGCCACGGCGAACTCCAGCACCTCTGCGTCACCGTGAAGGGAGGTGGCCACGGCAGCGACCGTCTTCTCCTCTCCCCTGACGAAGCGAAGCACGCTGTTGGCCGTGGCCGTCCGGGGACTGAGGGTGGCGTCCACGTCGTGCGTCTCCAGTAGGTCCAGGAGCTGCAGCCTGTGGACGACGGCGATCGTCTCGGGTCCGTCATCGTCCCCGGAGCGCCGGTGGCGTCGGCCGGCAGCCTTGGCGTACAGGCAGGCCAGGACGTTCGCGTCGTCGGCGCCGGTCAGGGCGATGACGACGTCCTGGCTGGCCACGCCGGCCTCCTCGAGCATCGTCGCATCCGTGATGTCTCCGTGGTACACGAGCGCCCGTTCCAGAAGCTCGGACAGCTCAGCAGCCCTCTCCTTCTTCTGCTCGATGATCGCCACGTCCAGGCCACGCTGGATCAGCGACTCCGCCAGCATCTGGGCGGTACGACCCCCGCCGAGCAGCAGCGCCCGGTTGGGCATGTCATGTGCGAGCCCCATCCTGGCCGTGACGTCCCGCAGCGCCCGGCGCTTGCAGATCACCGTCAGGAGATCGCCTTCCCGCAGGATCCAGTCGCCACGAGGAATGATCGTGGCCTCTTCAGCGGCATCGCCCTCCCGTCGGGTGATCGAACCGACGATGAAGTCCCAGTCGGGCTCGAGTTCCGCCCCCAGGTCCTTCAGCGACACCCCGACGAGCGGCGCATGGCCTGGCAGGCGGGCGGTCAGTACCTCCACTTCGCCACCAGCCATCTGGTTGACCTCCATGGCACCCGGATACTCCATCAGCCGGAGGACGGCGTGGGCTACCTCCTCGTCCGGGTCGATGACCAGGTGGTCGTCGACCCCGTCGAAGAGCGCCTCCACTTGGGCATGGCGGAGGAGGCGGGACTCCACGCGAACGACCGTCTTGGACACTCCGGATCCGCGGGCCAGGAGGGCGCTCAGGATGTTCGTCTCGTCATAGGGCGTCACGGCGACGAGGAGGTCCGCCTGGTCGACGCCGGCCTCGCCGAGTGTCAAGGGATCGGTGCCGCTCCCGCGGATCGTCATGACGTCGAGTTCTTCGTGGATCTCCCGGAAGCGATCGGGGTCGGACTCGATGAGGGCCACGTGGTGACCCTGTCTGCTGAGGCGTTCAGCCACGTAGGAGCCGACCTCGCCGGCACCCACCACGATTATGTGCACCGGCTAATCCTTCCCCATGGAAGGCCTGCAGCGGTGGCAATCCTCCATCCCGACGACCGAGGTGCGCCTTCCACCCGATCAGCTCCCAGGCCGGACGAGCCCGGCGTCGGTGACCAGCAGGTCCATGGGTACGTCCCATGGTTGCGTTTCGAGGAAGGGCACCACCTGGAAGGCGTGGCAGATTCCGATCAGGACCGGACCAGCCCCTTCTGCATCCCGACATCCGGCGAAGGTCCGGTCGTAGAAGCCGGCGCCATGGCCCACCCTGTTGCCCCGGTGGTCGGCGGCAACGAGGGGCACCAGTACGACGTCAAGGGAGTGGGGGTCCACCTTCCGACCGGAGTCGGGCTGCGGGATGTCGTAGGGGCCCGGGTGCAGCGGCCCGTCGGGTACCACGAAGCCGAGGGCCTCTCCGGCGGTGGTCACCGGGAGCGCCACCTCGAAACGCCGATCGTCACGCAGTGGAGAGGGGTCCACCTCGCCCCGAATGCCCATGTAGGCACCGATGGTCCGTGCGGAGAACATCTCGGGAAGTCCGAGGAGGCGTTCAAGGATGATGGCCGAGGACCTTGAGACGGCGTCATGACGGAGCCGATGCTGACGGGCCAGCATCTCGGCCCTGATCGCCTCGACGTCACCCGACACGGAGTCCACGCCCTGATCGTGGCCCACGGTCCGGCAGTCCGCCACCCCGGCTGGCATGCAGCAACCTTGACGATGGTGTGTGGCCCGAGTCCCGAATCTCACTAGAGTCCCCCCGGTTCCGGTCGATCCCGCCCTACGCGGCGAGTTCCGTCGAACCACTCCGCCCAGAGACAACCGGCCGGAGTGAAGCTACGTCCCATCTGATCGAGGAGACATTTCCTTGGACGCCATTCCCTATCTGGCAGGCGCGTCGGCCCTTCTGGGCCTGCTGCTCGCCGGATTCTTCTTCAAGAACGTGAAGGCCGCCGATCCCGGCAACGAACGCATGGTCTTCCTGATGACCGAAATCCAGAACGGTGCAAAGGAATTCCTCAAGAAGGAATACAGCTGGGTGTCGGTCTTCGTGGCCGCCATGGCGATCCTCATCGCCGCCCTGATCGCGCCTGCTGCAGCGGTCACCTACGTGATCGGCGCAGGGCTCTCGGCACTGGCCGGCTACATCGGCATGACGGTTGCCACCATGGCCAACGCACGCACCACCGAAGCGGCCAAGGATGGACCGGGCAAGGCCCTGCCCATCGCATTCCGTGGCGGCGCCGTGATGGGCTTCTCCGTCGCAGGCCTGGCCCTGCTGGGTCTGATGGGCGTCTACATCGTCTTCGTCCTCGTCCTTCAGGTCGACGACGCCTTCGAGGTCGTCACGGCATACGGCCTAGGCGCATCCTCCATCGCCCTCTTCTCAAGGGTGGGCGGCGGCATCTACACCAAGGCCGCCGACGTCGGCGCCGACCTGGTCGGCAAGGTGGAGGCGGGCATCCCCGAGGACGACCCGCGCAACCCGGCGACCATTGCCGACAACGTGGGTGACAACGTCGGCGATGTCGCCGGCATGGGTGCTGACCTGTTCGAGAGCTACGCCGGGTCGATCCTGGCGCCGATCTCGCTGGTCGCGTTCGCCCTCGGACTGGGAGCCGAGCAGGCCTCGGCGGTGACCAACATCTCCCTCCTCTCGTTCCCGATGGCCATCGCCTTCGCAGGCATGCTGGCCTCGATCATCGGGTCCTTCTTCGTCAAGGGCTCCAGTTCGACCGACACGAAGGATCTCTCCAAGGCGCTTCACATGGGCACCAACGTCGCCATGGCGCTGGCCGCAGTGGCGACCGTGGGCATCGCCTACTGGCTGTTCGGAGACAACGATGCGTTCGACAACCCCCTGGGCCTGGCCATTGCCGTGATCGGTGGCCTGATCGTCGGATGGGCGCTGGGCAAGACGGCGGAGTTCTACACTTCTGACCACTACTCGCCGGTCAAGAAGATCGCCTCGCAGACCGAAACCGGCGCTGCTACGACCATCCTCGGTGGCATCTCCACCGGCATGGTCTCGGTGGCTGCCTCGGTGGTCCTCCTGGGCATCGGCGTCGCCGTCGCCTACTGGGGCGGCGAGATGGCGTTCGACTCGATCGGAGCCCTGGACGGTGGCATCTACGGCATCGCCGTGGCGGCCATCGGCATGCTGGCCACCACCGGCATGGTGGTCTCCGTCGACGCCTACGGCCCGATCGCCGACAACGCCGGCGGCATCGCCGAGATGGCTGAGTTGGATCCCAGCGTCCGCGAGGTAACCGACGCACTCGACTCCCTGGGCAACACCACCGCCGCCGTGGCCAAGGGGTTCGCCGTCGGCTCGGCAGCCCTCACGGCCCTGGCCCTGTTCAAGAGCTTCGAGTTCGCTGTGATGCAGGCCGGAGGCACCCTGTCGCTGAACGTCGGTGAGGTGAACGTCTTCATCGGCCTGTTCCTCGGCGCCATGCTCCCGTTCCTCTTCGCAGCACTGACCATCGATGCAGTGGGTCGTGCCGCCCAGGAGATGATCGAGGAGGTCCGCAGGCAGTTCCGGGAAATTCCGGGCCTGCGCGAGGGCGTCGAGGGTGTCTATCCCGATTCGGCCCGCTGCGTGGCCATCTCGACCACCGCATCCCTCAAGGAGATGATCATCCCCGGCTCGCTGGCCGTGGTCATACCGCTCGTCCTGGGCTTCATCAACATCGACGTGCTGGGCGGATTCCTCGCCGGCGCGCTGGTCACCGGATTCTGCCTGGCCATCTTCATGGCCAACGCTGGTGGCGCATGGGACAACGCCAAGAAGTACATCGAGACGGGGCACCACGGCGGGAAGGGCTCCGACTGCCACAAGGCAGCCGTGGTCGGTGACACCGTTGGTGATCCCTTCAAGGACACCTCGGGTCCCGCGATGAACATCCTCATCAAGGTGATGACGATCGTGTCGCTGGTGTTCGCCTCGGCGTTCGTCGGCTGACCACCGAAGACGAAATCGAGTTCCGAAGGGGCCCTCCGAGGCCCCTTCGGCCGTTTTCGCCCCTTCTCAGCCCGGAAGGACGATCATCGGATCCTTCGCCTCGCCACCTGAGCGAAGCTCGAAGTGCAGGTGGGGACCGGTGGCCCAGCCGGTGGAGCCGCACCTGCCCAGCACCTCCCCCTTGTCGATCCTGTAACCACTCGACACGTTGACCTCCTGCTGGTGCGCGTACAGGGTCACCACCGGTCCCTCATGTTCGATCAGGACCACGTTTCCGTAGCCGTTCTTCCAGCCAGCGAAGAGGACCTTGCCGGCCTTTGCTGCCCAGATCGGCTGGCCCCTGACGCAACTGATGTCCACACCGTTGTGCTGGCGCTTCGTTCCGAAGATCGGGTGCTTGCGTGGCCCGAATCCTGACCCCAACCTGCCCTCCATCGGCATGATGAAACCCTGCCCGGACTCCTTCGTGAGGTCGGGCGCCGACTTGCGGAGCTCGTCGGCGATGAGGTTCTCGATGAGGATCGCCATCACGTACTGGTCGCGTTCGAACTGGCGGATCTCGGCCTCGTAGGCCCGTATCCGTTCATCCAGCTCGTGCTTCACGTCCTCCTTGGCGGCGATACGCCTATCCAGGACGAGGATCGAGGATTCCAGCTCCCGCTGCCGCACCTGCGCATCGGTGATGGCGTCGTCGGCCGAGAGCGCTATGTCCTCCAGGTCCGATTCCAGGGAGCGGAGGCGGTCCACCAGGTCGCCCCGGTCCCCCGTCACCGCACTCAGGATCGCCGAACGGCGTATCCCGAGGGTCAGGTCCTCGGACTCCAGCAGGATTCCCGGCCGCATGCGTGAGATGTACACGTCGATGGCCAGCTGCTGGATCCGCATCCGGAGATCGACCACCTCAGCGGCCACCTGGTCGGCCTGGACCCAGCGCAGGGTGGCTTCGGACTCGGCGGCCTCGATCGCTTGTCTGGCCGCCGAGATCCTGGCCTTCTGGAGGGAAACCGCATCGTCAAGGGCATGTAGGGCGTCGGATACCTGGTCGTCCTCGGCGGCCACCAACTCGAGGGCCTCGGCAGCCGAAGCGGCCTCGTTCCTGGCGGCCTCACGACGGTCACGTGCCTCCCGGATCGACTCGGTCTCCTTGACCGCTCCGGCCGGGACCGCCATCGCCGCCAGCAGGAGGCAGGCGAGTGCCGTGGTTCGGCGGAGGGAGGTGGCTGGTCGGTTCGGCATGCAGGTCTGGCCCGGAAGGGGTGCGCGCAGGGTACCCGTGACCCCCGGTCCGTTGCCGTACCCGCGGGTGCGCCCTGCCAGCCGGTCCGGTGATAGACCCACATCAGATACTTGACCGACCACCCGGAACCGATGCCGACCACCCACCTGCCGTTGGATGACCTGAGGGTCATTGACCTGACCGACTCCCGGGGCGACCTCTGTGGACGGCTGCTCGGAGACCTCGGCGCCGACGTCCTGAGAGTCGAGCCGCCGGGTGGGGTCGGAAGCCGGACGATTCCCCCCTTCGGACCGGACGGCATATCTCTCAACTTCGCCTACCGGAACACCAACAAGCGCAGCACCGTCCTGGATCTCACGACACCGGAAGGTCGGATGGATCTGTTGGAGTTGGCCGCCGGTGCCGACGTCCTGGTCGAATCATTCCGGCCGGGAGAACTCGTCGTCCTAGGCCTGGGGCCCGATGTGCTCATGGAGCGCAACCCCGACCTCGTGATGGCATCCCTCACCTACTTCGGACAGACCGGGCCCGACAGGGACCTGGAGGCCACCGACGACGTGGTTGTGGCGCTTTCGGGTTGGCTCGCCCTGTCAGGCATCCCCGGCAAGCCCCCGCTGCTTCCCCCCGGGAGCCTGGCTTCCGACACCCTCGGAGTGCTGGGCGCATACGCCGTAACGCTCGGCATCCTCCAGGTCCTCCGCGGTGGCGGCGGACAGCACCTGGACGTCTCGGCACTCGAGGCTCTCTCTCAGATGAACACCTGGGGCCTGCCCAACTTCAGCCACTCGCTGGCACGGGGATCACAGCCCCAGATGGTTCGCTCCGGCGACAGCCCGATGTACCCGACCATTGCCTGCGCCGATGGCCACGTCCGGCAGGTCATCATGGCACCCGGACAGTGGCGGGCACTGTGGGAGTGGATGGGCTCACCGGAGGCGTTCGCCGATCCATACTGGGAGAGCTTCTTCAATCGACTCACCAACCTGGACGTCCTGAACGAACTCTTCGAGGAGCACTGGTCGGAGATTCCGATGCTGGAGGGATGCCGGGAGGCTCAGTCCAGGGGAATCGTGGCCACCCCGATGCTCTCCCCCGCCGACATCCTGGTCGACGAGCACTTCGCCGCCCGGGGCTCCTTCCGGCAGGCAGAGGTGGCTCGGGGTCTGGAGGCGCAGGTCATGGCAGGGCTGTGGGAGGTGGACGGAGAACGGGTTGGCTACAGGTTCCGGTCCCCGGACCTCGGAGAACACGAGGCGGGCTTCAGTGGAGCCCGTTTCCTGGATCAGAGGGACCCACGGCCGTCGGCGACCGACGGCGACACGGGAAATCTCGATGGCTCTGGGCTGACAGACCTGTCTGGCCTGCCGCTGCATGGCCTACGGGTCGCTGACTTCGGACATGGTGGAGTCGGGGTGGAGTGCGGCCGGATGCTGGCCGAGTACGGCGCTGACGTCGTGAAGGTGGAGAGTCACGCCTATCCAGATTTCATCAGGATTTTCCTCGGCAGCGAGATGACCCCGTCGTTCGCCTCGTCCAGCCGAACCAAGCGCTGCCTCGGCCTCGACCTGAAGCACGAGGACGCCGGCGAGGTGCTGGAGCACCTGGTGGCCTGGGCCGACGTGATCATCGAGAACAACTCCACCGGCACGATGGAAGAGCTGGGCCTGGGCTGGGAGACCCTGCATTCGATGAACCCCCGGTTGGTGATGGTGAGCAGCCAGTTGATGGGATCGCGGGGACCGCTCGCCGGCTGGACCGGTTACGGGCCGACGATCCAGACCGTCGGTGGCCTGAGTTGGCTCTGGGCATTCGACGACGGCGATGGACCCCCCGGTAGCAACGCCATCCATCCGGACCACCTGGCCGGGCGGATCTGCGCCCTCGGTGCCCTTGCGACTCTCATCGGCAGGGAGAGGGGAGGCCCCGGTGCCCATGTGGAGGTGGCACAGGTCGAGGCCCTCATGGGAACGCTGGGCGACCTGTTCATGGGCGAGTCCCTTGCGCCGGGTTCGGCCCGCCCGGAAGGCAACGACTCCCCCGTCGGAGCTCCCTGGGGCGTGTTCAGATGTGAAGGCGACGAGAGGTGGTGCGTCGTGTGCGTCCGTGATGACGAGGACTGGGCGAACCTGCGTCGGGCCGTGGGTGCTCCCGGGTGGATGGAGGATCCCGAACTGCGGACCGCAGCGGGCCGCCTCGAGGCCCGGGACCGGGTGAACGCAGGCGTCTCGGTATGGACAGCTGGTAGGTCCGCACGGGAGGTCCAGGATCTCTGCCAAGCCGCCGGAGTACCGGCCGGTCGGCTCATGCATCCGGTGGACCAACTAAAGGACCCGCATCTGGAGAGTCGCGGCTTCCTGGTCGGGATGGACCAGCCTGGCCTCGGGCAGGTTGTGCTAGAGGGGGCCTGCATAACCGGCAGCGGCATGGCAGCGCCTGTGATCGGTCCAGCGCCGTTCATCGGGGAGCACACACGCGATTTCTGCGTGCAGGACCTCGGCATGGATGCTGCGCTCGTCGAGGAACTCATCGCCGCCGGGGCCCTGGAGGCCACAGACGGGCCACCCGCATGAGCCGCTGCGTTCCGATCGGAGTCTCCGGACAGTCCAGACGGGCCTCGTGACCGACCTCCGCCACCGCTACCTCGACCTCCTGGCAGGCTGCCTCTCGCGGGATCTCTTCCTTGACCAGGACGAGCCTGGGGTGGAGCCCGGGGATCGACTCGAGGGCCGGGACTGGCCCGCCACCGCTGAGACGATGATCGGACGAAAGCGCCTGGACAACCTCATCGCCTGTCTCGCCACGGTGCTCGACGATGACATCCCGGGCGATGTGATCGAGACCGGAGTCTGGCGTGGAGGCTCGACCATCCTGATGCGCGCCGCCCTTGCCGCATGGGAGGACCAGGACCGCTCGGTCTGGGTGGCCGACTCGTTCATGGGACTCCCTCCTCCCGACACGGCGTCGTATCCGGCCGACAGCGGTGTGGACCTCTCCGGAATCGAAGCCCTGGCCGTCTCCAGGGCCGAGGTGGCATCCAACTTCGAGCGCTACGCCCTCCTCGATGACCGCGTCCGGTTCCTGGAGGGGTGGTTCGCCGACACGCTGCGGGCCGCCCCCATCACAGAACTGGCCCTCATCCGCCTGGATGGCGACCTCTACCAGTCGACGTGGGAGGCACTCGACGCCCTATACCCGAAGCTCTCACCGGGCGGCATCCTCATCGTCGACGACTACGGCGCCTTCGAGCCGTGCCGTCGAGCCGTCCTCGACTACAGGGAGCAGCACGGCATCCACGAGGAGATCATGGCCATCGACTGGACGGGCGTCTGGTGGAGACGGGACTGATGAGTACCCCGTATGAGACCTACCTGCACATGCTCGTGGACCTGCACCGCCTGATGGCTCCGGCCCGCTACCTGGAGATCGGCGTCAACGAAGGCCACTCGCTGGCATGCGCCGGCCGGGACACGAGGCTCGTGGGCGTGGACCCCTCTCCCCGGGTGGAATCCCTGGACCATCCCGACTGGGCGGTCGTGGAGGCCACGTCGGAGGCCTTCTTCCGGGAGCGTGACCTGGCAGAGATGCTCGGAGGCCCGCTCGACCTGGCCTTCGTGGACGGCTTCCACCACTTCGAGGTGGCCCTGGCCGACGTGCTCTCGATTGAGACCTATGCCCACACGGGCACCGTTGTACTGGTTCATGATGCCCTGCCGATCGACGGACCCACGTCGGAACGGGACCGTTCTTCGGTGGTCTGGAGCGGTGATGTCTGGAAGGCGGTGGTCCTGCTACGCAGGCACCGGCCTGACCTCACGGTGACGACCCTGGACGTGTCGCCTACCGGAATGGCGATCATCACCGGCTTCGGCGACCCGGTCGACGGCGCCTGGGTCGGGCCAGCAGTGGACGACCTGATGGACGCCGACTACGGGGACCTGGTGGCCATGGGAGTCGAGGATTCCCTCGGGGTGCGTCCCGGCACACGCGAGGTCCTGATCGGGCTGATTCCGACCCTGAACCCCTAGATCAGACAGGCGCCTCGAGCGCCAGCGGCCACGATCCCCCAGACCGCATCCGCGCCAGCATCGATGACGATCTCGCGTCGCACGTCGACCGCGTGTTCCAACATGGAGCGATGCCAGGCACCGGTCCCGGGCCGGAAGGCAGCGGGCCGTATGCTCGCCCCATGCTGGATGGCTTTGTCTCGGAGATCTTCGATGCGGACAGGTGGTCTCCCGTAGCGGGTTTCGACCTCACCGACGTCACCTACCACCGCGCTCTGGACCAGGGCACCGTTCGTATCGCCTTCGACCGCCCGGAGGTTCGGAATGCCTTCCGCCCGCACACGGTCGACGAGCTCTACCGGGTGCTGGACCACGCACGGATGACGCCCGACGTCGGGACCATCCTGTTGACGGGCAACGGACCATCGTCCGTGGACGGAGGCTGGGCCTTCTGCTCGGGCGGCGATCAGCGGATCCGGGGCCGCGACGGGTACCGCTACGCCGATGGCGAGACTGCGGACTCGGTGGACCCCACCCGTACCGGTCGACTCCACATCCTGGAGGTCCAGCGATTGATCCGCTTCATGCCCAAGGTGGTCATCGCCGTCGTGCCGGGATGGGCGGCCGGTGGCGGCCACAGCCTTCACGTCGTGGCGGACCTGACGCTGGCCAGTCGCCAGCACGCAGCCTTCAAGCAGACCGACGCGGATGTGGGCAGCTTCGACGCCGGCTTCGGGTCGGCGTACCTGGCACGCCAGGTCGGGCAGAAGTTCGCCCGGGAGATCTTCTTCCTGGGGCGCCGGTACACAGCCGAGCAGGCGCACGCCATGGGAATGGTCAACGAGGTGGTCGACCACGCCGAGTTGGAGTCAGTGGCACTGGAGTGGGCGGAGGCCATCAACGCCAAGAGCCCGACGGCGCAGCGGATGCTCAAATTCGCGTTGAACATGATCGACGACGGGCTGGTCGGACAGCAGGTCTTCGCCGGCGAGGCCACCCGGCTGGCATACGGCACAGACGAGGCCCAGGAGGGGCGGGACGCCTTCCTGGAGAAGCGTCCACAGGACTACTCCGACTTCCCGTACCACTTCTGAGCGGTGGCCCCCGGATGCGGGCGGGCGGCACGACCCTGAATGCGTGCCCCGGGGATCGACCCCATGCCTGAGGCTCCCCGACTCCTCGTCGTCTGGCATTCCGGCTCTGGCGGAACACGCAGCCTCGTGGATGCCGTGGTCGATGGCGCCACAGACCCTGCGATAGCAGAGGCACTGGGATCGACGGTCGACGTGCTGGTAATGGGGGCCTTCGAGGTAGGCGTCGAGGACGTCCTGGCTGCCGATGGCTACCTGCTGGCCACCCCGGAGAACTTCGGTTACATGTCCGGTGCCATGAAGGACTTCTTCGACCGGACCTACTACCCGTGCCTCGAGCACACCCGGGGTCGGCCCTACGGCCTACTGGTGAAGGCGGGTGGCGACGGAAGTGGTGCAGTGGCCGCCGTGGTCCCGTTGGCGACCGGGTTGGAGTGGCGACCGGTGCTCGAACCCCTGGTGGTCGCCGGCGACATAACCGCTGACCACCTGGCGGCTGCACGGGAGATGGGTGGCTCGCTGGCGGCGGGGCTGGCCGGTGACCTCTGGTGAGCGCCTGAATCGGACCGTCGCCAGCCGTTGGCCCGATCAGGCGGCGGGCCGACCACCCACGATGCTGGCCCGTTCCATGATCCTGACGTTGGGCCAGTAGTCGCTGTTGGCGTAGTGCTGGACGGACCGGTTGTCCCAGAAGGCCACGGAACCGGGTTCCCACCGGAAACGGCACTGGTACTCGGGGTAGTCGGCCTGGCGGGCCAGCCTGTCCAGCGTGCCGATGCTCTCAGAGCGGGCACGACCTGCGATGCGGTCGACGAACACCCGGTTCACGTAAAGGTGACGCCGCCCGGTGCGATCGTGGGTGCAGACGACGGGATGGGCAACCTCCGGGTAGAGGGCCCTGGTCTCGTCCATTCGCTCCGGCGGGACCTGCCTGCCGAAGGAACGCTCGAAGCCGTGGATCGCCGTGAGGCCCTCGGCTTCGGCACGCAGGTCTGCAGGAAGGCCGTCGTAGGCGGCACACATGTCGGCGAAGAGGGTGTCACCTCCGACACCGGGCACCTCGACCGCCCGCAGGATCGTCGAGCGCGACGGCCGTTCACGCCAGGTCACGTCATGGTGCCACTGGTTCTCGTATCCACCGGTGTCGACTCCCTTGGCGAGCCTCACCAACTCTGGCTGCACCTCGTTGGAGGGGAAGAACGGGTGGACCTCTAGGTCTCCGAACCTCCTGGCGAAGTCGAGGTGCTGCTCGGCCGTGATGTCCTGATCGCGGAAGAAGACCACCTTGTAGGCGTCCAGGGCGAACTGGACCTCCTGGATGGCCGTGTCCGGCAGGACGCTGCCAAGGTCGATTCCCGACAACTCCGCACCCACGGTACTGCCCAGCATCCGGGCATCGAAGTGCTCCCACGAGAGCTCATGGAGGCGGGTGCGCTCCTCGGCAAGATGGGTCACGGGCCCGAGGTCGATCGGGTAGCCCGGGACAGGTTTTCTCCCGATCGTGAGGCCGGCGCCCGGGTCGTCCGTCCCCAGGATCTCAGTTTCGCCCATAAGCCGATCGTATTTGCCTGCCCGGAGTTGCGCCCATTCCTGCAGTGCACGGCCAACCGGGTTGCGACACGGCCTGCTTCTAGCGAGAATGATTCTCATCATGGAACCGGAGAAGGGACGAGACGACTCGGGGATCAGCCTGCGGGAGGTGACCGTCGTGCGGGGCGGACACCGGGCCCTCGACTCCATCCAGGTCGACTTCGACCCTGGATCCTCGACCGCACTTGTGGGGCCCAACGGTGCTGGCAAGACCACCCTCCTGGAGGTCCTGGCGGGACTCAGGCAGCCGTCGAGCGGCCATGTAGCGGGTAGCACCCGATCGGTTGCGTTCGTGACCCAGACGCACTCCCGGACATGGCTTCCGCTCAGCGTCGGCGAGGTACTCCGGATGGCACGTTTCCGCCCGACGCTGCTGCCCCGGCGGCTCGGCCCCGAAGACCATCGGGCGGTGGATGCGGCGGCCGGACGGCTGGGGGTCCGTGCCCTGATGGACTCTCCGCTGGACCGGCTCTCCTTCGGGCAGCGCCAACGCGTCCTGGTGGCACAGGCGCTGGCACGCGAGGCCAACGTACTGCTCCTCGACGAGCCGATCACCGGCCTCGACCTGGTCAGCCAGGAACGGATACTCACCGTGATGGAGGCCGAGCGCGACGCCGGGCGGATCGTGGTCCTGTCCACCCACCACCTGGACGAGGCCAGGCACTGTGACCGCGTTCTGGTCCTGGACGGCCGCCTGGTGGCCGCCGGCAGGCCTGAGGAGGTCCTGGTGCCTGAGGTGCTGCGGGAGGCCTACGGGGAGCGGGTGCTTGGCGACCATGCCCACCACGACCACGGTCACGCCCTGTTTCTGGTCGACGACCACGGGCACGGACGACACTGACGGTCGGCCGGGTCAATCAGCTGGCACGGCCCGTCCGGCCGGATTCCCGGGAGCCTTCAGGCATCGGGCGATGCCTGCCATGATCTCCTCGAGGGTCACGCTGGGCTGATCGCCCTCCATGACACCCAGTACCTCGTGACGGATGCTCAGGGGGAACCGATGCCATGGCGTGATGTGCGGGAGGTTCCGGCCGCGGGGCCACAGGCGTTCCGTGCCGCTCACCCCCACTGCGACCACGGGGCGACCTGTGGCCAACGCAAGGCGACCGATTCCCGGGCGTGCAGGGCCCACGCCTGTTGGTGCCCATTCGGATTCTGGCACGACCCTGCCCTCGGGCATGAGCGCCACCGACCATCCCTCGGCCATTGCCTCCGTGGCGATGTCCAGGGCCTCAGAACCATGCACCGGAATGCAACGCAGGCGTCGCAGCAGCCCTCCGATGCCTGGCCTGTCGAAGTAGGAACCGGCCACGAGCGGACGGATCGGCCAACCCCATTCGCTGAAGGTCGCCGCCGCCAGGAACAGGTCTGCCATGGAGCGGTGGTTGGCCGCCAGGATCACCGGCTCGTCGACCACCTCCGGCCTTTCCCCTGCATCAAGGGTGGTCAGGAACCCCAAGCCTCGTGCTACCCGTCGCTGCACCCGGGCAAGGGCGGCAGCCTCTGTCGGGTCCGGTGAGCTCGGAAACTCGCGCATGGCAGTTGAGCGTAGGGAGCCGGTGGCCCCTAACGCTGCTCCCCGGCGTCGACCTGCGGAAGGTGGCAGCCCAACGACGTGTCGTGTCGCTCCCGGCCAGCATTCCGCGCCCAGAGGCAGATCGGTGCGCCCGTGTCCGCTCCCTCCATGGTCACCTGGAAGGCATGGTCCGCCGAAGTGAACCCGGCCGGCATCGGTCCCGTTTCGGTGGCCGCCACTACCTCCAATCCCCCCGCAGCCAGGTCGGCATCGAATGCCCATCCACTCAGATGCACGGCTCCGTCTGACGACCAGACCCTCTCCACCAGGCCGATGGGAACGTTTCCCGGGCTACGGGTCGCCATGCGGTCCCGGCGTTCGCTGCCGGAGCGACAGGCGGACAGCGCCTCGAATCGCCAGCCCTCGGCGCTGAACGACTCCAGGACCTCGGTCACGATGTGCAGGGTCAGCCACTTGCGGTCGTGGAGCAGGATCACGGAGCCGTCGTGGAGTCTGTCGCGCAGGTAGGCCAACACGAAGGGGACCCAGGGATCCCGCCACTCCTGGGGGTCGGCGGTCCATCCCACATGGACCATTCCAAGGCTGGAAGCCACCAGGTCGACCATCTCGTCATGATCGCCGTAGGGGGCTCGAAAACAGGTCGGGCGGAATCCCGCCAGCGTCTGGATCAGGGTGGAGGCGCTGTCCAGGTCCGCTGCAACAGCCCATGGGTGCATCTCTGTCATGCGTCGGTGGTTGAAGGAATGGTTGCCGACCGTGTGGCCCCTGCTGATCAGGTCCTGCACCTCGTCTACACCCCAGCGAGGCTCCAGGTTCCGGCCCAGGGGAAAGAAGGAGGCACTGGCCCCGTAGTTGTCAAGGAGGTCCAGGAGCAGGGGGGTGAACAGCTGGTCGGGACCGTCGTCGAACGTGAGGTACACGACCCCGGGGTACCCCCCTACCACCTCGGAGAGGCCGGACCCATCCGGGGGGTCGCCTGTCGCTGCTGCCTCAGCGGGCGCCGCACGACCAGTGGCCGCTGAGGCCAGGAGCGACGCCGCCAACATCAGGGCGACCGGCCGGATGAAGCGGCCTATGTCAGGTCGTCCCGTAGATGCGGTCGCCGGCATCGCCGAGGCCCGGGAGGATGTACCCCACCTCGTTCAGGCGTTCGTCAACGGCCGCCGTCCAGATCGCCACGTCGGGGTGTGCCTCATGCAGGGCGGCGATGCCCTCAGGTGCCGCCAGGAGGCAGAGGAAGCGGATGGCCGATGGCCCGTCGGCCGCCACCCGGTCCAGTGCCGCAATGGCCGAGTTCCCGGTTGCCAGCATCGGGTCCACCACAATGGCCATCCGGCCCTCCAGGGGTGGGAACTTGCAGTAGTACTCGACCGCCTCGAGGGTCTCATGGTCACGGTAGAGGCCCACATGGCCCACCCTGGCCGACGGCAGAACCTGCAGCACCCCCTCCAGTAGCCCGTTGCCCGCCCTCAGGATGGAGACCACTACAGGGTCCTCGACCAGTTCTGGCTGATAGGTCTCTACCAGCGGGGTGATTATGAGCACGTCATGTAGGGCGAGTTCCCGGGTGACCTCGTAGGCCAGGAGCAGGCTGGTCTCGGTGAGCAGTTGCCGGAACCGTTCGCTGGAAGTGTCCTTCCGGCGCATCTGGGTCAACTTGTGGGCCACCAGGGGGTGGTCGATCACGTGGAGTTCGGGCATCAGTCCACCCTATGTCTCCACATGGGAGGCCCGGGCCCTCAAGCGTGAGCCACCAGCCAGTCCCTGAGGGCCGCCGCGGCTGAGCTGAGGGCCCGTCCCGCAGGGGCGTTCAACCACATCGGCTCGCCCGTGGTCACGAACTCGACGACCGGCCGTACCAGCAACCCCCGGTCCACGAGGTCCACGACCAGGTGGTGCCATCCCAGGCCGACTCCATGACCCTCCATGGCGGCATGCAGCAGGACGGTGTAGTCGTTCGTGATGCCGGACCCGGCGCCATCGGGGGCGGTGGTTCCGACCGCCTGGAACCATTCGGACCAGCGCATCCGGGAGCGGTGCCGCTCCTGGAGGGTCAGGAGCTCGGCGCCCAGGAGCGCTTCAAGCGACCAGGGGCGTGGAGCGATGGAGTCGGCGTACCCGGCGCTGCAGACCGGGTAGACGGTCTCATCCATCAGGGCCCAACGTTGACAGCCCGGCCACCGGGCCCTCCCCACCGGTACGAAGAGGTCCACCGTGCCGGTGTCGAAGTTCCTGTCCGAGTCGGTCGTGACGCAGCGGACGTCGATCTCGGGATGGTCCGCCTTGAACCCGGCCAGTCGCGGCATGAGCCAACTGGCGGCGGTAGCTGTGGACACGGAGATGGTGACCACCTCTGCATCCCCCTCATGCATGTGCTGGACGTCGCGCACCGCCTGGTGGACCCGCGTCAGGCCTGCCCCGACACCGTCGGCCAGTATCCGTCCCTCATCCGTCAGGCGTATGCCACGGTGGTCTCTCTCGAAGAGGGCACAGCCAAACCAGCGTTCCAGTTGACGGATCGCGTGGCTTACGGCCGGCTGGCCCAACTCGAGCTCCTCGGCGGCGCTGGAGAAGCTCGCGTGGCGAGCCACGATAGCGAACGTGGTCAGCCCCTGCATCGAAGGCAGGTCGACGTGGCTCGGGGTATCAATCCGTTTCATGATCCCATGAGAGTACTGGTCCTTTACACAGAGTGGACATCGGCCTACCGTCGCGTCTGCTGTCACGCCCATGTGACCGCAACCTCGTACATGACCACCTCCACCCCCGCGCTGAGCGCCGTAGACGAGTCACCCTGGACCTCGGAAGAGGCCTGGGTGGCTACGCGTCGCCCCATCCTGGAGGCTCACGCCCTACCTGCTGCCGCCTACGTCGACGAGCACTTCTTCGACATGGAACGCGACGAGGTCTTCGCCACCGCATGGGTGTGCGTGGGAATCCACGACGAGCTGGCAGCACCGGGCAGTGCGATAGTGCGGCGGCTTGCCGGCACGTCGGTGATCATCACCCGCAACGCAGCCGGCCATCTGCGTGGATTCCTGAACGCCTGCCGACACCGTGGAACCCAGCTCCTCGACGGTGACTGCTCCCTAGGATCCACGATCAGGTGCCCCTACCACCGTTGGGGCTACGACCTGGACGGGAACCTGGTGTCCACTCCCCAGTTCGCCGATGCCGGCGTGGACCAGTTCGACACGGCCGACTACGGCCTCCACAGCGTCCGGGTCGCAGTCTGGCAGTGCCTAGTGTTCGCCTGCCTGTCCGAGGACACGCCACCAATCGAGTCCTGGTTCGGCGACCTCGACCAGCGTCTGGCCGGCTACCGGCTGGCCGACTGGCAGAGCCACCAGACCCTGACCGTGGAGATCGAAGCCAACTGGAAGCTCGTCTCGGAGAACTTCCAGGAGTACTACCACTTACGTTGGGTCCACCCAGAGCTCGCCAGGGTCTCGCGGGTACAGGACCACTACCGCTACCAGGGCCCCGGCATGTACTGCGGCCAGACCACGACGCCCATCTCGAGTGACGAACGCGGCGACTGGGACACCATGCCGCCGGCCGAGGGGCTCGACCCCTCCGACTCGGCCAGCGGGCGCTTCATCGCCCTCTTCCCGAACGTGCTGCTCAGCATCCTCCCCAACCACGTCTGCGTCATGCGCCTCGAGGCCATCGCCCCGGGCGTCACCCACGAGACCTGCACGTGGCTGCTGCCACCGACCACCGACCACGTGCCGGACGAGGACTTCGCGGTCACCCGGGACTTCTGGCTGGACCTCAACGCCGAGGACGTCGAGATCGTCCAACGGGGCCAGCGGGGCCTGACGACCGGCGGCTACACCCCGGGCCGCCTCTCCCCACGCTTCGAGGAACCCCTCCACCGGTTCCACAACATGCTCGCCGACCGGTTCAACGGGATCACACGGATCCCCGACGGTGACGAATCAGACGACCAGCCGCTCTACGGCACCGGGGTGAACCCGTTGCCGTGGCGCATGGTCGAAAGCCAAGCAGGGAAGGGGAATTAGCCAATGGGGAAGCGACCCCCGAAGTACTCAGCAGCCGCGCTGATCAAGCACGGTCTGACACGAGGCGACTGGCCACGGATGTGGCGTCGTCCCGACATGCGCGACTCGTACGACGTCGTCATCATCGGAGCCGGCCTGCACGGGCTCGCCACGGCCTACTACCTGGCCGAGAACCACGGCATCACCAACATCGCCGTGGTCGACAAGGGCTATGTGGGAGGTGGCGGCTCCGGCCGCAACACCGCCATCGTCCGGTCCAACTACCTGACGCCCGAGGGAGTGGCCTTCTACGACCGCTCGCTGTCTCTCTACAAGACGATGGCAAACGACCTGAACCTGAACATCATGTTCTCGGAGCGGGGCCACCTCACGCTGGCGCACACGGACTCGGCACTTCGGACCATGCACTGGCGGGCCGAGGTGAACAAGCTGCAGGGCATCGACTCCAGCGTCATCGACCCACAGGAGGTCAAGAAGCAGGCCCCCAGCCTCGACGTCTCGGACAACACCCGATACCCGATCCTGGGTGCCCTCCACCACCCGCCGGGCGGAATCGTCCGCCACGACGCAGTGGTCTGGGGATACGCACGTGGTGCGGACCACCACGGCGTCCACATCATCCAGGAGACCGAAGTCCTCGACATCAACGTCGAAGGCGGATCCGGCCCCGGTGGAAAGGGTGCCGGCGGCAAGGTCACCGGTGTCAGGACCAGCCGTGGGGACATCAGCGCCCCAGTCGTCGTGAACTGCACGGCCGGCTGGGCCTCGCTCATATCCAACATGGCCGGCATACCGCTGCCCATCACGACGCACCCCCTGCAGGCAGCCGTCACGGAGCCCTGCAAGGTGTTCCTGCCGACCGTGGTCGTCTCGGGCTCACTGCACGTCTACGTCAGCCAGACCGACCGTGGCGAGCTCGTGTTCGGTGCCTCGGTCGACCCCGTCGGCACCTACAGGGTGAACGGCACCCTCGAGTTCACCGAGGAACTGGCCGGTCACGTACTGGAGCTCATGCCGGGCATCTCCAAGATGCGCCTGCTGCGCCAGTGGTCGGGGTTGTGCGACATGACCCCGGACTACTCCCCCGTCATGGGCTTCACGCCCGTCGAGGGCTACCTGGTCGATGTCGGCTGGGGTACGTACGGATTCAAGGCCGGCCCGGTGGCCGGCGAAACCCTGGCGGAGACGATCGCCACCGGCCGCACTGCGGACCTGATCTCTCCGTTCGGAATAGAGCGCTTCACCCACGGGGATCTCGTGGGCGAAAAGGGCGCAGCGGCGGTGGGTCACTGATGATCATTGTTCCTTGTCCAAACTGTGGTCCCCGGAACTCCGGCGACCTTCGCAACTGCGGGGAGAACATCTCCCGTCCCGACCCCTCGACGGCTTCGCTGGTCGAGTGGCGTGAATACCTCTACATGCGAGAGAACCCCGCAGGCTGGGTCTCCGAGACTTGGTACTGCCGGGGCGGATGCCGCCGTTACTTCACCATCCAGCGCAACACCGCGACCAACGAGATCCGCGGCCAGGAGGCGTCATGAGCAACAGACTCCCCACCCAGACCGGTGAGGTGATCGACAGATCCTCAAGCCTGTCCTTCACCTGGAATGGAACGGCCGTCACAGGCTTCGAGGGCGACACCATCGCCTCGGCGATCGCGGCCAGCGGCGTGGACGTGTTCGCACGCAGCATGAAGTACCACCGCAGGCGCGGCATCCTGACCGCAGACCACTGGGATCCGAACCTGTTCGTACAAGTCGGCGACGAGCCCAACGTCCGGGCCGGCAGTCGCCGTCTCGAGTCCGGCATGGTCGTCAGCTCTCAGAACGTGTGGCCCAGCCTCCGTTTCGACCTGGCTGCCGTCAACCAGATGGCGGGCCGCTTCCTGTCTGCGGGCTTCTACTACAAGACCTTCATGCGTCCGGCCTTCCTGTGGCCGCTGTACCAGAAGGTCCTCAAGAAGTTCGCCCCGGGTGGCGAGATCCACTGGAAGACCAGCAGCCACGGCGCCTACGACAAGAGGTACGTCCATCCGGACGTCCTCGTCGCCGGTGGTGGTCCTGCGGGCATGGGGGCGGCTCTGGCTGCCGCCGAGGCCGGCGCCTCGGTCCTCCTGGTCGAGCAGTACGGCGACCTGGGTGGTCACCTCCGATGGGGGAACGACGACCAGCAGGCCAGAGGTGCCGAGATGGCGGCCGCCTGCCGAGCACACAAAGGCATCGAGGTCCTCGTGGATTCCACGGTGACGGGCCGCTACGACCACAACTGGGTCGCCATCATGCAGCGGAGCCACGCCATTGCCCCCGAGCGCCTCGTGAAGGCACGGGCCGGCGTACTGGTCGTGGCCCCCGGGCTGGTGGAGCGCCCCTATGTGTTCGCCGGCAACGACACCCCGGGAGTCATGCTCTCCGGAGCGGTCCGTCGGCTCGTCAACATGTGGGCGGTGAGGCCCGGCAACAGGGCTGTGGTGCTGAGCGCCAACGCCGACGGTGACGCCACGGTGGCCGATCTGGAACGGATCGGCGTGGAGATCGTCGCCGTCCTGGATGCCCGGAAGGGCGAGAGCATCGTGTCGGTCGAAGGCGGTGGCCGCGTCTCGAAGGTCACGGTCAGCGACGGGCGGACGCTGGATGCCGACCTGGTGGTCACGGCGACCGGATGGACGGCGCCCACCTCCCTGTTGAACATGGGGGGTGACAGGCCGGTCTATGACGCCACGGCGGCCCGCTACTTCTCCAACTCGCTGCCTGCCAACATGCTCGCCACCGGTGGTATCACCGGCGACGGGTCCACAACCGAACTTGTGGCCCACGGCCGTGCCACCGGCGAACTGGCGGCCAACCGCTCGCTGCGACGCCGGCATGACCGCGTGTCGGCGACCGCCCGGGCCGTGGCCCCCACGTGGGAGAAGCCGGCCGAGCGGGTCGACAACAGGGCTCCCCTGGCCCGTGCACCCCATCCGGAGTGCTACCGCAGCTCAACGCATGGCCTGGTCGACTTCTCGGAGGACGTGTCCTCCAAGGACCTCATCCAGGCCTCAAAGGAGGGCTTCGACTCGATTGAGCTCATGAAGCGGTACACCACCGTGACCATGGGCCCGTCTCAGGGCAAGTTGGAGACGGTCAACGCCGCCTCCGTCCTGGCCGAGGCTAATGGCGTGACCATGTCCGACATCGGCACCACCGTGTGGCGTCCGCCCTACGCACCCATCTCGCTTGGTGCGCTGGCCGGACGCATCCACGAGCCGGTACGTCGCTCCGCCCTCCAGGACTGGCACGACGCCCATGGCGCCGCTCCGCTCCTGGCTGGTCAGTGGGTCCGCCCGGACCACTACGGCGATGCCATGGCCGAGGCGACCAACGTACGGAGCAACGTCGGCCTGATCGACGTCACCCCGCTCGGCAAGCTGGACCTGCGTGGTCCGGACGTCTCCAAGCTCCTCGAGTTGGTGTACGTCAACAAGTGGTCGAAGCTCGACGTGGGTCGGGTGCGCTACGGCACGATGGTGGCCGAAGACGGCGTCGTCTCCGATGACGGCGTCACCGCCCGCCTCGCCGAGGACCACTGGCTCATGACCTGCACCTCGTCTGGTGCCGGTGCCGTCTGGGAGATGCTCGAGGACTGGCTGCAGACCGGCCACCCCGAGTGGGACGTCCACGTCACCGCCGTCACCGGCGGCCTGACCAGCATCAACGTGGCCGGTCCGAACTGCCGCGCTCTGCTGGAGCGAATCGTAGAAGGCGTCGACCTCTCCGGCGATGCCTTCCCGTACTTCAGCGTGCGTCGTGGCACGGTGGCCGGCGTCGCCGACTGCATCATCTGGCGGATCGGCTTCACCGGGGAGCTCTCCTACGAGCTGCACGTCCCGTCGGGTCACGCACTCCACGTGTGGGAGACCCTCCTCGAGAAGGGTGAGGACCTGGGATGTGCGCCGTTTGGCGTCGAAGCCCAGCGGATCCTGCGCCTCGAGAAGGGCCACTACATCGTGGGCCAGGACACGGACGGGCTGAGCAAGGCACCGACCGCCGGCCTGGGTGGCCTCGTGAAGTTGGACAAGCCGGACACCATTGGCCTGCCCGAGTTGAAGGCTGCCTACGCGCGGGACGACCTCCCGATCCTGGTCGGACTCCAGACCGACGATCCCACGATCGTCCCGACGGAGGCCTCCCAGATCGTGGACGGCGACACGGCCACGATCCTTGGAAGGATCACCTCCAGTCGGATGTCGCCGAACCTCGGCAGGTCGATCTGCCTCGCACAGGTTCATCCCTCGCTGGCAGCCGCCGGCACATCGGTGACCGTGCTGCTCGCTGACGGCAGGCGGGTCACCGCCACCGTCCAGGAGCACCACGCCCATCTCGATCCGGAAGGAGCACGCCAGCGTGTCTGAGATCAGCTTCAAGAGCCCTGTGGACGTCGGTCCCCTCACCTCCCCTGACGGGAGCGTGACGGTCGCCGACGCCGCATCCACAACCAAGGTCCAGGTCCGGGCAGGTGCCGATACGGCAGCCGCAGCGGCCCTGGGCGTGTCCTACGGCAGGAGCGAGCGTCGCCCGGACGGCGCCCTGGTGTGCGGAACACGACCCGACGAGTGGACCATCTACGGCGCTGCCGGCCAGACGGCCGCCATCTCGGCGACGGTTCCCACCGACGGTTTCGTGACCGTCATCGACATCACCCACGGCAGGGCAATGCTGCGGATCAGCGGCTCCAACGCCACTTCGGCACTGGGCAAGATCTGCAACCTGGACCTGGGCGATGAGCTCACACCGAACGGAGCCGTCTTCTCGGCATCGGTCGGAAACGTGGGCTGTGACCTGGTGCGCGACGACAAGGGCGGCCAGCCGTCGTTCCTGATCGGCTGCGAGCGGTCCTTCGGCAGATTCCTGTTCATTGCCGTGGCCGATGCCTGCACCGAGTTCGGCCTGGAGATTCCCGCAGGCTGGGAACTGCACGGTCACTAGCCACACCACGACGATCCTGTCCAGCGCCCAGGCGCCGTACGCCGAGAGGTCCATCGCCCACGTGCCGTAGGGTTCGCCGGCGATGGACCTCGCCGGTTTTCCCGCCACCGAACAGAAGGTGCTGCTGGACTCCGGTCAGGCGTCGAGCCGTGAGTTGCTGGCGGCATGCCGCAACCGGGCAGGGCTCACGGAACCGGTCGTGAACGCGATCCCGACGGTCGACTGGGAGGCCGCCGAGGCGCTGGCCGGCCGTCTGGACGACGACCCGTCGTTCCTGGAAGGCGCCCCGCTGCGGGGCCTCGTCACCGCCCACAAGGACCTGTCCGATACGGCCGGCATGCGGACCACCTACGGGTCGCCCGTCTTCGCCGACCACGTACCGGATTCAGATGCCCCCCTGGTGGCGCATCTGCGGCGGTGTGGACTCATTTCCGTCGGCAAAACCAACACGCCGGAGTTCGGCAAGGGCTCCCACACCTTCAACCCGGTGCACGGCCTGACGCGCAACCCGTGGGATCCCGCCCGAAGCGCCGGCGGTTCCAGCGGTGGGGCGGCCGTGGCCCTGGCCTGCGGTTCGGTCTCCCTCGCCGACGGCTCCGACCTGGGAGGTTCGCTTCGCAACCCGGGATCGTTCAACGGCGTGGTCGGATTCCGGCCGACTGCCGGAGCCATTCCCCACGACGTGGTCCGGGACCCCAGGATCCGGCAACCGATGTCCGGGCCGATGGGACGCACCGTGGCCGACGCGGCCCTCATGCTGGGTGCCATGACCGACCTGGAGGTGTCCTCCGCCCCAGCGACCGGAATACCCAGGGTGGCGTACTCCCCCGACCTAGGAGACCTCCCGCTGGACTCCGAGGTGCGCGCGGCCACCCAGCGTGCAGCCGACCTCCTGGCCGACGCCGGTTGGGACGTGGTAGAGGCGTGTCCGGACCTCTCCGGCTCGGACCTCTGCTTCGAGGACCTACGCGGCCTCTTCATGGCACTCACGTCAGCCGACCTCGTGGACGACGAGAGGGTGAAGGCGACGGCCCGCTACGAGATCCGCCACGGCCTGGCCCTCGATGCCGACCGGATCACCGACGCTGTGGCCGCCGAGGAGCGCCTGCGGACCAACTGGGACCGCTTCTTCTCCGTCGGCAGGTTCGACCTGCTGATCAGCGCCACCAGCCAGGTTCCACCATTTCCCGTCGGCCTGGAATGGATCTCCGAGATTGACGGCGTGCGGTTGGACCACTACACGAACTGGATGCGTTCCTGCTCCCGGATCACCGTGCCGGGCGGTCCGTCCATGTCGCTTCCGGCAGGGTTCACGGTCGATGGCCTACCTATCGGAATCCAGCTCTCCGGCCCGCTGGGCAACGACCAGTCCCTGATCGCCCTGGCCGCCGCTGCCGAGGAGGTGTTCGGCCCGTGTCCGGCTCCCGATCTGGGCGCACTTGCGGTCATCGATCCGGTCACCCTTCCACCCGGACCCCTCGGCTGACCGCTTCTTCGAATCCGACCAGGCGGGCCAACTGTGTCCCATGACCACGGTTGGTGATTGCCCCGGGACACGGCAGGGACATAGATTGCGCGCGTCAACGCCACCTCCGGTGGTACCACCCCACCGCCACCACCTCTCCGGAGGCCATGGCGGGACGGCCCGACTGTGGAGGTCAGGTCGATGGCAGCATCATCCCAGCCGCTCCGGATCTGGCAGACAGTCGTCCCAGCCGCGTGGATCGACTACAACGGACACCTGAACGAGGGCTACTACGGGGTGGCGTTCGGCGACGCCTCGGACGCTCTGCTCATCCACCTGGGTTTCGGTGAGGGCTACCGCGAGGCGCACGGAACCTTCTACACCGTGGAGACCCGGATCCGGTTCCTCCGCGAGGTCCACGAGGGGACCAAGATCCATGCAGCGACCCTGCTCCTGGGGGCCGACGCCAAGCGGCTGCACGTCCACCACGACCTGTTCGCCGGTGAGGCGCCGGATCCAGTGGCTACGCAGGAGGTGATGATGCTCCATGTGGCCCACGGGCCGGACGGTCCCGGGGTGGCACCCATGTCCGAACCCCTGCTGGGGAAGGCACTCTCGCTGGCAGATGCCCACGCCCCGATTCCGCTGTACGACCACGTGGGTCGGGGCGTCAGGACCCTGCGGTGAGCATCCCGTCGCCCGAGGGGTCGATGGGCGGCACGGGATCGGGCCGGACCTCGACGATCTCGTCCCTGCTGGGCGTGTGGGCCCTATTCCTGGCGTTCCTCCTGCTGCAGGTCGGAAACGGGCTGCAGCGCATCCTGCTGCCGATGCGGGCCGAGTCGGAGGGTTTCAGCGCCGGCTCCATGGGCATCGTCATGGGCGTCCACTTCGCCGGCTACCTGGTCGGCGCCAAGGGCATCACCAGGGCACTGGCGTCGGTCGGCCACATCCGGGTGTTCGCAGCCCTGGCATCCACGGCTTCGACCGCCGTGCTCGTGAACGCCGTACTGGTGCTGCCGGCCAGTTGGGCCGTCGTCTATTTCGTGGGCGGGGTGTGCAATGCGGGCGTGTTGGTGATCCTGGAGAGCTGGCTGAACGACCGGGCCACCAACGAGACCCGGGGCAGCATCCTGGGCGCCTACATGATGTTCATGATGGGAGGGACGGCCATCGGGCAGCTCCTCCTGAACCTCGGCTCCCCCGACGGCTTCGGGCTGTTCGTTCTGTCATCAGTCCTGATCTCGCTGGCGGTGGTGCCGGTGACGCTCTCGGCATCGACCGCGGCACCCGTGCCCAGCAGCGACTCGATGCCCCTCCGGGAGCTCTACAGGACCATCCCCGCTGCGGTGGTGGGCATCATCCTCTGCTCCTTCGTGCAGGCTGGCGCCACGTCAATGGCGGCCGTGTTCGGCACTGAATCGGGTCTGGGTACCGGCCGCATCACGTTGTTCACCTCAACTGCCGTCATCGGTGCGATCACGCTCCAGATTCCCCTAGGACGCCTCTCGGACCGCTACCCGCGACGTGCCGTGATCATGATCGTGGCCGCCACGTCATGCGGCCTGGCCGTCATCGGCGCCATCATCCCAGCCTCGGGCATCGCCATCCTCGTCGTGAACATGGCGTTCGGTGCGTTCGTCTTCCCGTTGTACGGGCAATTCATCGCCCTGGCCAACGACTGGGTACCACCCGAGAAGCGCGTGGCGGCCGCCTCGACCCTGGTGTTGGCGTCCAGCTTCGGTGCCATGGCCGCTCCCATGACCATCGGCCTGGCTCTCGAGGCCGTCGGGGCTCCGGGCTACTTCTGGTCGTTAGCCATCTGCCTGGCAGTACTGACCCTCTACCTCGCCTACCGGATCCGGGTCCGCCAGGCCGTTCCCGTCGACCGCCAGTCCACCTTCCAGCCGGTGCTGGCCCGCTCGGGTGAGATCGCCCACTCGGTGGGTCGCTGGGTCCTGCATCCCCTCGCCGGTTGGCACCACCACCACGACCGTGAGGTGGACGAGCGGCATCCCAGCCACGGTTCGTGGCCCACCGACGGCGCCGAAGGCTGAACGGACCCCGCCGTCCGGCCCATCAGTCGAGGAGCATCCAGTTCTCCCGCCGACCCACCGTGTCCGGTCCGGTAGCGATGTCGTCTTTCAGAATCCAGGCGGCCTGTCCCTCAGCACCTTCGGCGTTGGTCCATCTGCTGGCCCCCTCGCATGGTGACGAGGTGCCCGCCGGAGCCGTGATCTGGGAGAACATCCCACCGAGCTCCCAGTCGCCCGGCAGGCCGGCCGTGGAATCCCACCGTTCGAAGGCGTCCTGGCCCACCGTCAGGGCCGCTGTGGCGTCGTTGACAGGGCCGTACCCGGCCAGCGTCTGGAGCCGGGCTACCTCGGCCAGGAACCAGGCGTGGTCGTCATAGGTGGTGGTGGCCAGGATTGCCGCCAGATGGTCGCCGTCGGTGCGACGCCAGCCGGCCATTTCGAGACCGGTGTGGTCGTTGATCCAGACCAGTTGGCACGTGAATGCCGCCAACCCGTCGCCGAGACAGTCAGGATGGATCCACCGTCGTCGCTGGAAGAACTGCATTCCGGCAGTCTCCCCCGAAACGCGACCACGGACGCGACGAGCACCGGACCGGGCCCTTCTGTCGCAAGGTCCAGTCCTGCGTACGCCAACCCGAAAGGCCAGAGATCAGGTGATGCGACGCATAACTCAGGTCTGGATGGTCTCGGGTCGGCCTACCGAGCCCTCCAGACGGTCGAGGAAGCTGCCCTCTTCCTGGATGGCATCCGACGCCGTTTCGAAGTCGGTCAGCGAGTCGTAGTTGGTGACCATGGTGACGCCGTTGGGTGTCCCCCACATGCTGGATCCGACGAGCGGTCCACCGTCCCACGGTACATGTGGGTGGTCAACCATGACCGCTAGATCCCGGGTTGCTCCAGGGCCTGTCCGAAGGTTCAGGCCACTCCCAGTATCCCCAGGGCCCGTTGCACGGCGTCGTCGGCTGCGAGGTCCTCGTCCCGTTCGACCTGGGAGAGCATGGTGCGTCGGCGCAGAAAGTCCTCGGGTTCCACGATCACCTCGTGGTCGGCCATGACCCTCACCTCGGCCTCCGTGAGCGGTATCAGGTCACCCATGGGTTCCCCGAGGGAACGGTCCTCTCCCACCAGGTCCAGGGCCTCGAAGGCCCGCATGCCCTGCCTGCGCCAGAGGGTGGCGGCGACGCCGGAGTCCATCCCCAGCCCGACTGAACGCTCGGTGAAGCGACGCCTGGCCGTCCGTCCGGGCTCGCCGTACCAGCGTGTGGGGGGCGTCATCGGCCTCAGGCCACAGGACCGGGCTGCGTCGACCACCTCCTCGCCAACGTTCAGGCAGTCCGAGAGCTTGCCTCCCAGGACCGAGACCACCCCGAGCCCCCGATGCACCTCCACAGCGTGCTTCCGGGAGAGTTCGGTCCAGTCGCGTCCCTCGGATGTCGCTCCGGGTTCCACGACGAGGGTGCGGACCCCGCACCGCTCGGCAATCACCTCCTCGCTTCCGAGGGGTCGAGCTAGGTCGAGGCGTGCGTTGATCTGTTCCAGCAGGAACACCTTGTCGTCCTCGGTGACCGCAACCGCCGGATCGTCGACCGGGGTGTCGGTCGTCCCGATGACGGACCTCTCCCCCATCGGCAGCACGTAGAAAAGGCGCTCGTGGTCGTCGAAAAAGGCCAGGATCCGACCCGAGTCGGTTACCTGCGGCACGACCAGGTGGATTCCCTTGGAGAACACCAGGCGATGCTCGGTCGTCGTCCCGGTGAGCCGACCGACGTCGGGCACATAGGGTCCACCAGCGTTCACGACCATCGTCGCCGTGGTCTCCAGGTCCCGGCCACCCATGAGGTCCCGCAGGCTGATCCGCCAGCCGTCCGTGGCATGAGTGGCGGCCAGAACCTCCACCCTGTTGGCTATGACTGCCCCGTGGCGGGTGGACTGCAACGCCATCTCGGAGACGAACCGGGCATCGTTGTCGACCAGCAGGTAGTCGGAGTACTCGATGCCTCCACGCACCATCGAAGTGTCCACCACCGGTTCGAGGCGCTCGATGGTGGCAGCGGACCGGTGCCGCGGCGGCTGTGTGGCGAGCCTCCCCAGGCCCCAGTAGGCCACGGCTCCCATTGATGCGAACCAGGGCGGGAACGGCGCTCCGTGGTCCATGGCCGCCATGAACCGGGTCTCGGCCAGACGGGTCGGGAACGCCTTGGCGAGACGGTTCCGGGAGTCGCAGAGGTCGGCCACGAGCTTCAGGTCGCGGCTCTCCAGGTACTTGAAGCCACCCCACACCATGCAGGAGGACTCCTGGCTGGTCCCCGAGGCGAAGTCGTGGCGCTCCACGAGGGCGACCCGCAGGCCGTGTGATGACAAGGCCAGGGCTGAGACCGCCCCGTTGATCCCGCCGCCCACCACGAGGACGTCGAAGGTTCCGCCGTCCAGGGCCTCCAGGGCTTCAGCACGTCGATCCTGTGCCCGTTCCACGCCCCCGTTGTAGCCGCTGCCGGGGCCACTGACACGCTCCAGACGTTCCCGAGGTCGGTAGATCCGCTGTGACCCATCGCTTAGGTGGGCGATTGAGGCCACTCATTCGTTGGAGCCGGCATTGGCGACAGGACACGGGAGTCGCCCGACTTCAGCTCCTAGCCTTACCGAAGCCCGGACAAAGGGTTGTTGTCGACAGCAGCCAGCCCCGGTCATCCGGGAGGTTGTCGAGCTTGACGATGACGACCTCGAACCCGTCGACGAGAAGGGTCCACCTTGACATGGTTCGCACCATATCCAGTGGCGATATTCCGGCGAATCGTGGCCCCTGCACACAGCTCAACACCTGCCGGGTATTTCGACCAGGTCACTTCGAGACGGGGTAATCAGCCGCGGGCTACCGTCCGATCATGGACATCGAAGAAATCAGGACCTATCTGGCGAAGGAGAACGGTCTCGCCACCGTGAGCACCACCCAGGCCGATGGACGCGTCCTGTCCAGCGTGGTCAACTGCGGCGTCATCGACCACCCTCTCACCGGAGCGCCCTGCGTTGCCCTCGTCTCGGTTGGCCGCGCTGCGCGACTGGGCCATGTACGGCGGGGCTCACAGGTGACCATCGCCGTCCGGCGTGGTTGGTCATGGCGTTCAGTAACCGGCCCAGGCGACCTCATCGGGCCCGAGGACCTATCTGACGGCGTCGACGCCGAGGCCCTGCGGCTCCTACTGCGGGACGTGTTCAGGGCAGCAGGAGGCACCCACGATGACCTCGACGAGTACGACCGGGCCATGGCTGAAGAAGGCCGGGTAGCCGTCCTGGTCGCTCCCGACCGGATCCAGGGCAACTAGTTGGTAACCCGGAGACGCCGCCCCGGCAGGGCGCTCGTCGGCCAGTCGGTCAGTCGAACAGGGAAGCGTCGGCCTCGCTCTCCGTGGTCGCCCGATTCTGGATGAACGTGGCGGCCCGGTCGAGAGCCGTCCGGGCCTCCGGCAGCATCGGCGCCAGGATCTGCCAGACGTGCCACATGCCGTCGACCACGTCCAGGTCGACCTCCACCCCGACCGCTTCGGCACGATCGACCAGCATCGTCGAGTCCGAGAGCAGCGTCTCGTCGGCACCTACCTGCACAAGGATCGGTGGCAGACCCGTGAGGTCGGCGAAGAGTGGAGAGATTCCCGGATGGCCGGCATCGGCGCCGCCGCGGTAGCCGTCGATCAGGTCGTCCATCAACTTGAGGTGTCCCTCGATACCACTCCGCGGGATGAGCGGATCGACCGACCGCTTCGTCTGGTGTGTCTCTCCGGAGAGCGTGAGGTCGGTCCATGGCGAGAGGAGGTAGAGGCAGGCCGGGAGCCGGTCACCGGCATCCCTGGCGGCGACCATGGTGGCCAGCGTGGCGCCTCCGCCTGCCGAGTCACCCGCCACAACCAACGAGCCCGGCGAGACCTCCTCGAGGAGTGCCCGGTAGGCGGCTGTGCAGTCGTCGATGGCCGCCGGATAGGGGTGCTCGGGAGCCAGGCGATAGTCGACCACGGTGGCCGTCGCCCCGAGGCGCATGACGATCTGGGAGACCAGGCCGAGATGGCTCATCGGTGAGCCCATGTTGTAGGCGCCGCCGTGCAGGTAGAGGACGTGCAGCCCCGAGGGTTCGGTCCTCGGCGTGACCCGGAGTGCGGGAATCCCACCGACGGTCACCTCCGACCAGTCGGCCACGTTGCGCCTGGTGAATCGCCCGACCCGCTCGAGACCGGTGCGCATCTTCTCCACGGAGTTGTCCGGTCCGAGAACGAACCACCGCATCGTGTTGCGCAGGAGACTGGATCGGATGCTCATGGGGCCCTCCGGAAAAGATCGGCTTCGTAATAACGGTAACCGCCCCTGAAGGGCTGCCCCATAGCCGGGCAGGACCCTCCGGTTCAGGGGCTCCGCAGGATCCTCGTCTTCCCGAAGATGCTGCCGAAAAGGATCCGTCCCTCCTCGTCCAGGTGGACACCGCCTCCGAGGGTGTTGAACCTGGAGTCCCCGAGCACCCAGTGGCCGCGCGCCTCGCCGGTGGTCCAGTCCAGCGCCTCGATGGTCCATGCGCCGCCTCTCGTGCCACATGTGTACACGGTGTCGGACCCGTGGCTGACGTACGGCACCGAGTTGGGCGAGCTGACCGAAGTGTTCACCCAGGCCTCCCGGAACTCCCGGTCCGCTGGATCCCACTCGTACTTGTGTAGACCGAACGGGGTGTAGCGGCCATGGTGACCGAGGAAGAAGCAGAGCAGGCGGGCGCCGCGGGCCGGAAGCCACTCTGGGCGGGATCCGGGCTCGTTGTTGACCGTCATGGCCCCGTACCCGGACACGGTGATCGACTGCTCCGTCTGGATGGCCGGCAGATCCGTGTCGCCCATGTTGGCCGGCCCAATGCCGGCGATACGGCGACTGGGAGCACCCGGCAACTGTTCCCAGTCATCGGGGATCTCGTCACGCCAGAACAGGGTGATGTTCACGACCTCGTCGCCGTCGCCTATGACCACGAACCGGTCCTCGTCGGGGCCGAAGCCCATGAGCGACGGCGTGGTGCCGGAACCCCGCCCGGTGCCGTTGCGGTAGCCGGCGCTCCACGCCCCATCGGCGGAGTCCAGCGAGAACCGGTCGCCGGTCCAGACAACCCGGTGGGTGTGGTCCACCGAGCTGATGTAGATACCCCCTGTGTCATCACAACAGAGGCTGGTGCGGACCCAGCCGTAGCCGGTGTTGCCCCGTTCGTCCTCCATGCGGGCGCAGTGGGTTGCCGCCTGCTCCGCGGCACCCGGGATACGGATGGCCACGTGGTCGGAGAAGTCCCGGGCGAGGCTGACGAGCCACCCGTGGTCGGTGGACAGCACCAGGCGGCCGTCTGGGGTCACGTTCACCCCGACGAAGAAGCCCTCCACCTCGGGTGGCTTGTCCCAGCGGGCCACTTCCACGATGGCCGAACCGCGGTCCGACGGATCCGCCTCGGCGTACGCCACCGCACAGCTCTTTCGGCCCAGGAAGAGCGTATGGTCCACGTCCAGCAGGGCGTAGACCCCGTCCAGTCCGGTCATGAACCGGGTGGCCAGGTCCACGGCATGGCCGACGGCCTCGTCGCCTGAGAGGTCGTCCAGCCCGGCGATACCCGCCTCCCAATCTTCCCTCGTAGACAGTTCGCCCTCCCCCACGTCGAGGGTGGCCAGGACCTCGAGGGTGTCGTAGTCCAACTTGACCACCTGCTCGCGCCCATTGCTCCAGATGACCCGTCGACCATCCGGATAGACGCCGGAGATGAGACCACCGAAGTGGCCCGGTCCCAGCCAGGTGTGTTGTACGTCGCCGGCGTCCAGGGCCTCGCCGACGTGGGGTCCGCCGGCCGGCAGCGCCCCATCGATGGTCGTGCAGTCCTGCTGGTCACAGCGACCGTGGGCGATCGGGTTCTGGCTCTCGGCCAGGTACGGATTGTGGTAGCCGATGGTCACGGGATCCCCGGTCTGAATCGCTCAGGCTCCCATTGGCCCACCGGTGAGGTGGACCCGCTCGACGACCCGCTGGCCGTCGAAGTCGAATAGGGCGTAGTGCTGCGTGCTGCGGTTGTCCCAGGCCACGACGTCGCCCTCCGCCCAGGTGTGCCGGTAGGTGAACTCCGGTCGGGTTACGTGGCGGAGCAGGAACGGAAGGATGGCCATGCCCTCCTCCGGCGGCAGGTTAATGATTCCCCGGGTGAAGATGTCGTTCACGAACAGGATCCGGCGTCCGGTCTCCGGGTGTGCCACCACCACCGGGTGCACCGCCTTGGCGTCCGGACCCTGGTCGTGGAGTGCCTTGCGACCCTCAAGGAGCGCCTTCATCCCGTTGGAGAGATCGTCGTAGGCGGCGCAGCAGTTCGTCCACATGGTGTCGCCGCCGGTAGCCGGTGAGGTCCGCATGCAGAGCACGGCAGCGCTGGGGATGACATCGCGGAAGGTGCCGTCGGTATGCCACTTGTCGGCCTTGTAGCCGCCGGCACTGTCGAACCTGCAGATCAACAGGTGGTCGGGGTGCCGTGGCAGGTGTGCCTCCGGTTCAATGGGCTCCCCGAACGCCCCAGCGAGAGCAATGTGCTGCTCGGGCGTCGGGTTGAGTCCCCGCATGACCACCACGTGGTGGTCGAGCATCGCCTGGTGGACCTCCCGACGAGCCATCTCGTCGCCCAGCAGGAGTTCCAGGTCTGCGTCCAGCACCTCTACGCCGATGCGACCCGCCAGGGGTCGGAGCCGGAGGGCCGTGGTCGTGGGGTTGGTCATCTGCGTGCCTCCGCTGGTCGTGACGCGTCCCGGTCGGCGTGGTGCTGCCACCAGGCGCTCGAGGCGATGCCCTGCATGCTCTCGAATCCCCGCATGAGGTCGCGAACGGCCGCAAGGCCCGACCCGGTGTCCACCTCGGCGAAGACCTGGCTGTAGCGGTTCAACAGGTCAGCGAACTGTGAGTCGTGTGCAACGGTGCCGGCAAGGGTGAGCGCTACCAGGCGGCCCCGTCCATCGTCGGGGTCGGGTAGGCGCCGTATCCAACCTCGATCCTCGAGTCGCCGCAGGGTGGCTGTCAGACCGCCTGAGGTCTGGACGATCCACTCCCCGATGAAAGTCGGGCTGACGGCCTCCGAGTCGTGGTTCGCCAAGAGCATGAGGACGGCTGCCTCCGCCGACGTACACGCGTGTCGACCGTGGTGCTCGGTCAGGAACTGCTCGTTGAGTCGTCCTAGCCGGGTCAGGAGGAGTCCGAGGGTCGCTGTTGCCACGCCCGCAGAGTATCTGCTATCTATCTTGCTGGCAAGATATTTGCTTTGAAGACCGTCCGCCGCGATTCCCCACCTCCATGCACCCGTGCTTAGGGTGACCGAAACATCACGACCCGAACCTCAAGAGGAGTCCACCACATGCCCTTCGCCGACGTGAACGGTCAGTCCATCCACTTCCAGGACACCGGCGGCGACGGGCCCGCGATCATCCTCAGCCACGGCTTCGGAATGGGCCACGAGATGTGGGTACACCAGGTCGACCCACTGGCCTCGGCCGGATGGCGGGTCGTCACCTACGACGAGCGTTCCTGGGGCCAGACCACCCACACAGAACCCTTCGACTACTGGGATCTGGCCGCCGACGTGGTCGCCCTCATGGACCACCTGGGCATCGACCGGGCGGTCCTCGGCGGCATGTCCCAGGGGGGTTTCCTCTCCATGAGGGCCGCCCTCGCCGCACCGGAGCGCGTGCGGGCCCTCGTCCTGGTCGACACCGAGGCCGAGGTCTATTCCGACGAGGACCGCGCTCAGTTCCAGGCGCTGTTCGACGCAGCGATCGCAATGGGCCTGAGCGGAGAGATCGGCGACGTGCTCGCCATGACCCTGTTCGCCCCCGGCTACGCCGACGCCCGCTACTGGAAGGGCAAGTGGACGGCCAAGCCGATCGCCGCCTGGCTGGGGGCCAAGGAGTGCCTCTTCGAGCGGGACGACATCCTGGATCGTCTCGGTGGGATCACGTGTCCCAGCATCGTGTTCCACGGTGACGCCGACATGGCGATTTCGGTGGAACGGGGCCAGCGGGTCTCCGACACTCTGGCAGGACCCTCCAGTTTCGTGCTGGTGCCCGGCGCCGGGCATTCCTCCAACCTCGAGGCACCCGACGTGGTCAACCCGGCCATGCTGGAGTTCCTGGCGGGCCTCGACTGACCAACCAACCCGGACCCGGCCGGCCTCAGGATCTCAGGACGGGCCTGAAGCCCGTGATCGCGACTCTCTCGAACAACCCGGCGATGGAATAGGGGTCCCCGGCGGCGAACTCCGCGGCCGCCTCCCGGGACTCGCCGTCCAGGACGATCAGCGAACCACACATGGCACCATCGTCGTCCAGCAACGGCCCTCCATAGAGGATGTCGAAACCGCCGAGGTAGGCAAGGTGGTCGGGTCTGGTTCGGGCCCGTAGGTCACCGGCATCACCCCGGTCCAGTGCATGGATCACGTACGGCATATTCGGCTCCCGTTATAGCGACTCAGGTCGTGTTTCGAAAGGTGTTTCATCTGGCGGTTCAGTCGATGACCCGGCGATGGGACAGGGCCTGCAGGCTGGCCAGGTCGAATCCTGCCAACTCCTTGTAGGCGTTCGCCTCGCGTTCCAGGTCTCCGACAGGCACGCAGGTGTGGTGGCCACGACACGCTCCGGCACAACGATCCCGCACCCACTGCATGACCCGCTCAGGCCCGGCCTGACGGTTGGCCAGCACCAGGCGACTGGTCGGCTCCCGACGGGCAGCCTCGTAGGCCTGCAGGGCAGCCGAAACGCCGGTATAGGTCGACAGGGCACCGGCCAGGGCCTCGCCATCCAAGATGGCCTGGCTGGCCCCGTTGCTGCCGTTCGGCCTCATCGGGTGGGCGGCGTCGCCCAACAGGGCTACCCGGCCATCACACCACCCGTCCAGCGGGTCCCGGTCCACCATCGGGAATTCGTAGGCCACCTCCGTGGACGACAGCAGCTCGCCGACGTGGATCCAGCCGAAGTCCCAGTCGGCGAACCACGGTGCGATTTCGCCGGGGTCCACCGCTGCGTTCCAGTCGGCGGTTGCCACGTCCAGGTCCACGGGCCGCTCCGCCACCCAGTTGGTCAGCACGGTTCCTCCCGGCTGAAGGGGCCCGCGGATCGGGTAGACGACGGCCTTCTGCAGGTCATGGCCCGCCATGAACATGGTCCTGCCATCCAGGAAGGGTGGTGCCTCAACGGCACCCCGCCAGAGAACCAGGCCCGAGTAGCGGGGTGGCCCCTCGTCGGGAGCGAACGAACGGCGCAGGACCGAGTGCAGGCCGTCTGCGCCAACTAGGGCCTCCCCCTCGTACTCCCCGACCGGGCTACCGGAACGTCGATCCACGAAGCGGGCCACCACCCGGTCGGCATCCTGCTCAAAACCCTCAAGGTGGTGTCCGGTCAGGACACGGTCGGTGCCGAGGGCCCGTCGGGTGGCCTCAAGGAGGACCATCTGGAGACGCCCGCGGTGCATCGAGTACTGGGGCCAGGGGTTTCCGGCGGCCAGGCCACGTGGCTCGGACCAGATCAGAACGCCGTCGTCGGAACAGAACCTCAGCTCGGACGTCGCCACGGCCGACGCCGACAGCTCCGCCTCCAGGCCCAGGTCGTGGAGGACCCGCACCGAGTGGGGCAGGAGGTTGATTCCCACCCCCAGTTCCCGTGGTTCGGTCACAGACTCGAAGACGGTCACCTCATGGCCAGTCCGGTGCAGGCACAGCGCAGCGCTGAGACCGCCGATCCCGCCCCCAGCGATCAGGACGGACCGGCCCACGATCAGGCCCCGCCTGCCGGGATGCGGTCGATACGACCCGGGGTTACAACCTGCCTCACAGGCCGGAACCTAGGCGCCATGGCCATCGGCGCCTTCACCCGTAGACCGATGGGATGTCTCTCCCACCACCGTCAGGAGCCAGACCAGTCCCGCGGCCATCACCACCGTGAGTGCCACAGCCGCAGACCCCAGGCCTCGGGCATCGGCGACCACTCCGACCAGGAGGGGGCCCAAGATCCGACCCGAATCGATCAGGAGCGAGACGGCAGCCAGGAACGACGCTGTCCCCTCTGCCGGCGCCACATCGCTTCCCAGGGTGAACAGCGAGCCTGAGCTGAGGCCGTTGCCCACCCCCATGACGATCCCTGCGACCAGCACCCCCATCGAGGTGTCTGCTGAGGCCAGGAGCAGCAACCCGACAGCCAGCAGACCGTATGCGGGCACCATGGCCGCCAGGCGACCCAGACGATCCATCACGTATCCCGAGACGGGAAAGAGCAGCAGATCAGCCGCGTACCCTGCAGCCACCAGCAGGCCGACCGCCGAGGGACGGAGGCCGAGGCCCACCCCGACCAGTGGGAGGAGGACCATCCGTCCCTCACGTGTCGCCATGGCCAGCGCCCCGAACACACCGACTGACAGCAGCGGCCGGCGATGCATGCGGACCACGGCCCCTAGGCCGGGGACGCCGACACCGGTCGGCGCCACCTCCCGCTCCGGCCTACGGACCGTGGGGATGACGGCGGGAAGTCCGATGGCAGCCCCGAGGCCGGCTGCTGCGATCGTCCAACGGCCTCCCACGAGGTCGACCAGGACCCCACCGCCAGCGGTGCCGACCAGAACCGAGAGACGCATGGAACCACCCATCATCGACATGGCCCGGCCACGCAACCAGACCGGAACACGCCGCGTCAGATCGGCCTGGCGCGACAGCATCACGCCGATTGAGCCGCCGCCGAAGACGAGGTGGCCGAGTCCGAGGGCCACCACGTGACCTAGGACGGCCATGGTGTTGGAGGCGACGACCATGAGGGCCAGGGAACCACAGGCCACCCGAGCCGGACCGTAACGATCCACCAGGCGTCCGACGATGAGCGCACCGCCGGCAGCGCCAGCGCCCCCGGCTCCGGCCACCACGCTGGTCACCACGTAACCGTGGCCACCGTCCAGCAACCATATTGGGAGGGCCACCAGCAGGATGCTCATTCCGAGGCTGGCCGCCATCCACGGCGCGTAGATGGGCCAGACATGCGGCGAGAGCGATCGGAAGCCCATTCGCGTGGACGTTAGGCGCATGGGCCCGGCACCCGTAACGTCGTTACCGCACACCTCCCCCGACCGCACCGGTCGGGGCGAGGCCCTCAACCACCTGGAGGCCACCGTGTCAGAACTCGAACTGCTGGTCGGAGGCCTCGACTTCGGAGAGGGTCCCCGCTGGCACGACGGCCGACTCTGGTATTCAGACTTCTACCAGCACCGCATCTACGCGGTCTCGGCTGATGGCGAACGCGAGGCCATGTACGAGCTGGCCGACGAGCAGCCGTCCGGCCTGGGTTGGATGCCGGACGGTTCCCTCCTCGTGGTCGCCATGACCGCCCGACAGGTGCTGCGCCTCGTCGGCGGTGAGCTCACGCTCCATGCGGACCTGTCCGCGATCGCCACCTGGTACTGCAACGACATGGTCGTGGCCGCCGACGGGACCGCCTACGTGGGCAACTTCGGCTGGGACATCGAGCATGACCGCGGGCACCCCCAGGCAGCGACGCTCGCCGTCGTAAGGCCCGACGGGTCAGTGGAGGCCGGGCCCGGGGACCTCCTCTTCCCGAACGGATCGGTCATCACGCCCGATGGCGGCACCCTCATAGTCGGCGAGACGTTCGGTGCCAGGTTCTCCGCTTTCGAACTTGACCCGTTCGGACGTCCCGGCAACCGCAGGGAATGGGCGGCGGTGCCGGGCACCGCCCCCGACGGATGCACTCTCGACTCCGCCGGGGGCATCTGGTTCGCCGACGCTGCAGGCTCGGGCGTCATACGGGTCCTCGAAGGTGGCACCATCACCGACCGCCTGCCAACGTCCCAGCCGGCGTACGCCTGCATGCTGGGAGGCGACGACGGACGGACCCTGTTCATCCTCACGGCACCCGGCGCAGGAGGCGACCGGGCCGGCACCGGCGAGGGCTGCATCTGGACCACCGCCGTAGAGCACGCCGGGACCGGCCTCCCATGAGCATCACGATCACGCCCATCACCCCGATCCTGGGTGCCGAGGTACACGGGGTCCACCTGTCCGAGGGAGTCGATGACGAAACGTTCGCCATCCTCCACGAGGCGTTCCTGGACCACGGCGTCCTCGTCTTCCGAGAGCAGGGTGAGATGGCTCCCGACGTCCACGTGGAGTTCGCCCGCCGACTGGGGCCGCTCCACGACCATCCGGCGGCCCCCGCCGAGCACGAGAACCCAGCCGTATTCCTGATCAGGACCCACCGTGGCTCCCCGATCTCCAACGGGAACGGCTGGCACTCCGATGTCTCCTGCGATGAGCTGCCGCCCTCGGCGACCATGCTCCAGGTCCGTGTGCTCCCAGAGGGAGGCGGCGGAGACACCCTCTTCGCCGACATGGAGGCCGCCTACGCCACACTCGAAGCGGGATTGCGGCGACGCCTCTGCGGCCTGTCCGCCCTCCACGCCTCGGAGCACATCTACAAGGGGCGCTACGCGGATCGGGGTGCCGAGGATGAGGGCATCACCTATCCCGAGGCGGTCCACCCGGTGGTCCGGAGCCACCCGGAGACGGGCCGGCGCAGCCTCTTCGTGAACCCCTCGTTCACCGTCGGCATCGAGGGCCTCGGGCGAGCCGAAAGCGACGGCCTGCTGTCCGACCTGCACGCACACTGCGCCCGACCGGAAATCCAGATCCGGCTCCGCTGGAACCGCAACGACGTGGCCCTCTGGGACAACCGTCGCGTCCAGCACTTCGCCATCTGGGACTACTGGCCTGACGAGCGCTCCGGCCACCGGGTGACGGTGCAGGGTGACCGGCCCTTCTTCGATCCCGACGGGGACGACCCACCGCCGTCACAGTTGCGAATGTCGATAGGGCGGCTGGCCTGAACAGGCCCGCCAGCTCCAGGAACCTGTCCCGGACTGCCGTGTCCGATCGTTGGTGGTCTCGGCTCCTGCCAGCAAGCCTCAGTCGGTGATGGCCTCGGTCTCGGCGAGCCGCACGAGCGGTATCACCCGATCGGTCTTGGCCTGATAGTCGGCGTACCAGGCCCGGTCCTCCAACATCGCAGCCCAGACTGCGTCACGCTCCGGCCCGGCATCCAGGACCTCCTGCTCGGACCAGAACATCCCGCCCTGGATCTGGACCCTCACCCGGGGATTGGCCGTTCGATCCCGCAGGTTCAGGACCCACGATGGATCCCTTGTCGCCCCGGCGAAGGATCCGACCACGATCCGATGGCCGTTGGCATCACGCCAGAACGGCAACGCCACCTTGTGCTCGTTGCCGGACCGTCGCCCGACGGTGTGCAGCAGCACGTGGTGCATGCCGGCCACGCACCAGACAGCGTCGTCGTCGGACATCTCGAGGCCCATGACGTGGCCCTTCGAGATCTCGATGATCTCCTCGTGGGAGGGGGTCTCCCACTCCATCTCGACCTTCTGGCTGAGTTCCTCCATGGCGTCGTCGCTCATGGATCTGACCGTACCCCCGGCACGGCCCCGGGACCTGATCCGCCGTCAGGTCCCGGTTCCGCCGGCGACCTGCCCGCCAGGTTCCGATTGGACTGCCGACACCTCCACCCACGACAATCCACCTGACCCCGGAGGCACGATGACCCGTCGACCCAACGTCATACTCATCAACTGCGACGACCTGGGCTACGGCGACCTCGGCTGCTACGGGTCCACGCAGCACCACACGCCCGCCATTGACCGGATGGCCGATGAGGGGGTCAGGTTCACCGACTTCTACATGGCCTCGCCGGTCTGCTCGCCCAGCAGGGCAGCCATGCTCACAGGCAGCTACCCGTTGCGCGTCGGCTTCGGCGGTCGGAGCATCGACAACGCCCCGGTGCTCTTCCCGGGCCAGGCCCAGGGCCTGCACCCTGACGAGATCACCATCGCAAGGCTCCTTCAGGGCGCCGGCTACGCCACCCGGATAACCGGCAAGTGGCACTGCGGCGACCAGCCTGGGTTCCTGCCGACGCAACACGGCTTCGACGGCTGGTTCGGCCTCCCCTACAGCAACGACATGGGTCGCCAGGCCCGGCCCGACGGCGAGCCTTCCTACCGTGAGATCATGGCCCGCCTCGGCATGGACATGCCCGAGGACGCCCCGATGCTGCGGGAACGCCCCCCGCTACCCCTGATGGTGGATGCCGACGTGACTGAGCAGCAACCAGACCAGGCTGCGCTCACCGAGCGCTACCTGGAGGACGCCGTGGAGTTCATCCGCTCCAACCGGGACCGCCCCTTCTTCCTCTACCTAGCCCATATGTACGTCCACCTGCCGATATACGTCCAGGACCGGTTCGTGCGGGACTCCCGCAACGGTCGCTACGGAGCAGCCGTCAGCTGCATCGACTGGTCGACAGGGGTGCTCCTCGCTGAGCTCGGGACTCTGGGGATCGACGACGACACCGTGGTGGTGTTCACCAGCGACAACGGTGCCCTCATCCGGGAGGGCGGCGGGAGCAACGGAGCGCTTCGTGCATCCAAGGGCACGACCTGGGAGGGGGGCCAACGGGTCCCCTGCATCATCCGCTGGCCGGACGCCGTGCCGGCCGGCCAGGTGCTCAACGATGTCACCAATGCGATGGACCTGTACCCCACCATCGCCGGTTGGTGCGGGGTGAACCCGCCGGACGACCGGAGGCTGGATGGTCGGGACCTGGGAGGCCTGCTCTCCGGGGGCGTCGGCCCGGCGGAACAACCCTTCTTCTACATCCTGGGCGGCAACATCGAGGCCGTACGGGCCGGTCGTTGGAAGCTCCACGTCCGGAAGTGGAACGAGGAACGGATCCGGCTGTACGACCTGGAGGCCGACATCGGCGAGCGCCACGACGTGGTCGAGGAGAATCCCGACGTGGTGACCGAACTGCTCGCCGTCATCGCAGCGGCACGAATGGACCTCGGAGACGACGCCACCGACACCGTGGGCGCCGGCGTCCGGCCCGTGGGCAGCGTCGAGGATCCCGTGACCCTCACCACCTTCGACCCGGACGGGGCGTACTTCATGGCCGAGTACGACCTGACCGACCGGGGCTGAGGCACACGTTGGCTCAGGGGCCCACCGGGGTGGACAATGCATCCGTCCGCACGACGGCGGACTCCGACTACACGGGAGCCGAGAGACGATGCGCGGTCTGATCCAGGAGGGCAACGGCGAGGAACACGTCCGCCTCTCCGAGAACCTCGAGCACGCGACGGCCGTCGGACCCCGGCAGGTCCGGGTGGAGATCATGGCTGCCGGCGTCTGTGGCAGCGACCTGAGCTGCGTACATGGGAAGTACTACATGCCCACCCCCCTGGTGCCGGGCCATGAGGCGGCGGGAATCGTGGCCGAGGTCGGAGAAGCCGTCACCTACTGCGCAGTCGGGGACCACGTGGTCCTCTCCACGTTCGGCAACTGCGGGCACTGCCCGACCTGCGAAGCCGGCGACCCCGGTAACTGCGGGTTCGGAGGGCTCCGCCACACCCACACCGAAGGCGACGCCGAGCTCTGGGGCTTCGCCAACCTGGGTGCCTTCTCCCAGGAGACGATCGTCCACGAGAACCAGGCAGTTCCGATCCCGAAGGAGGTGCCGCTCACCTCGGCTGCGCTCATCGGCTGCGGGGTGATGACAGGCGCCGGCGCCGTGTTCAACCGGGCACGGGTGGAGTTGGGTGACACGGTGGTCGTGATCGGCGCCGGTGGCGTCGGCCTGAACGTGATCCAGGCGGCACGCCTCTGCGGTGCCTCCCAGATTATCGCCATCGACCGGGTCGCATCCAAGGAACGGATGGCCGTCGAGTTCGGCGCCACCGACTTCATCCTCGCCGAGGGTGACGACTTCGACTCGATCAAGGCGGTCAACGAAACCAGCACATGCGGCGTCGACCACGCCTTCGAGGTGGTGGGCAGCACGAAGCTCCTGGCCGACGCCATCTCGATGGTCCGGCCGGGCGGAAACATCTGCGCGGTCGGAGTACCCGACCTGACCGCCACCGTGACCTACCCGTTCCAGGCACTGCACCAGAACAAGAACCTCCTGGGCATCCGCGCAGGTGGCGGAAAGCCCCGCTCGGACTTCCCCCTACTGGCCGACCTCTATCTGAAGGGGAACTTCAAGCTCGATGAGCTGGTGTCCCATACCGCCGGACTGGACGGCCTCCAGGGAGCCTTCGATGCCCTCAGGTCGGGCGCTGAGGCCCGAACCGTGCTGCTCCCCCACGGCTGAACCGGACCACCCGGATCCACCGCCTAACCATCCAGAACCAAGTCTCACCAATCCGGCACGACCAGCAGGAGAAACCCACATGCCCCGCATGAACCTTGAAGGCACCTCGTCCATCATCACCGGCGGAGCGTCAGGCATAGGCGAGGCCAGCGCCCGCCAGTTGGCCGCAGCCGGTAGTCGCGTCGTGATCGCCGACCTGAACGAGGAGCGCGGCCAGGCCGCGGCCTCCGAGCTGGGCGGCCTGTTCGTCCGTTGCGACGTGTCCAGCACCGACGATGCCGACACCGCCGTTGCCGCCGCTTCAGAGATGGGACCACTCCGGGCCCTCGTGAACTCCGCAGGCCTCGGCCACCCGGGCCGCACGATCAACCGTGACAACCATCCGATGGACCTCTCCAAGTTCGAGTTCGTGCTCCGGGTGAACCTCATCGGTACCTTCAACATGCTCAGCCGTGCCGCCGGCGCCATGGCCTCCACCGAGCCCGTCGACGAGGACGGCCAGCGCGGCTCAATCGTGAACATGGCCTCCGTGGCGGCCTTCGACGGACAGATCGGCCAGGCGGCCTACTCTGCCTCCAAGGGCGGAATCGTCGGCATGACGCTCCCCATCGCCAGGGACCTTGCTGTATCCGGCATCCGGGTCAACACGATCGCCCCCGGTCTCATCGATACGCCGATCTACGGCGAGGGCGAGCAGAGCGATGCCTTCAAGGCCCACCTCGGGCAGTCGGTCCTGTTCCCGAATCGCCTCGGCTCGGCTGAGGAACTGGCCTTCATGGTCCTAGAGCTACTCACCAACCCGTACATGAACGGCGAGGTCATCCGCGTGGACGGCGGCATACGGATGCCCCCCAAGTGAGAGGTGCTGACGACGCGACCCTCGCCAGCACCATGACCAACCCAGACACGATGCACGCACCAACGGCCACGACGGGAGCTCGACCATGAGAGAGACGAACGAAGTCGAAGAGGCGGCGGTCCTGACCGAAACGCGTGGCCGCGTGCTGGTCATAACCCTGAATCGACCGGCCGCCATGAACGCCATCAACGGGGACCTCTCCAACGGACTCTGGGATGCCGTCCAGAACCTGAACCAAGATCCCGGCCTGACAGCCGGAGTGCTCACCGGCAACGGCCGGGGCTTCTGCGCCGGAATGGACCTGAAGGCCTTCGCCCGTGGCGAGGACATCGGTCCGATGATCAAGTTCATCCGGGGCGGAGCCGAGAAGCCGCTGGTATGCGCCATCGAGGGCTTCGCCCTGGCCGGCGGCCTGGAACTGGCCCTGTCGTGCGACCTGTTGGTGGCATCCAGGGGAGCGAAGTTGGGGATTCCCGAGGTCGGGGTGGGCCTCCTGGCTGCGGGGGGCGGGCTGTTCCGCCTACCCAGCAGGGTCGGCTACGGAAAGGCCATGGAGATGGCCATCACCGCTGATCCCATCAGTGCCGAGGAAGCAGCTGAGCACGGTCTCGTAGCACGCCTGACCGAACCCGGCGAGGCTCTCCAAGAGGCACTGTCGCTGGCTGAGCGCGTTGCACGCAACGCACCGCTGGCCGTAGCCGCCTCCAAACAGCTCATAAGGGCAACCCAGGGCAGCACCGAAGAGGAACTCTGGGCCCTGCAGCGTCCACTCCAGGAGCGGGTCTTCGCCTCCGATGACGCCCGGGAGGGCCCACGGGCGTTCGCCGAGAAGCGGCCACCGGAGTGGTCCGGTAACTGAGCTACCCGGTCGCCGCTCCCCCACCGATATCCGGCAGGAGCAACGCCAACTGGCGGGACTGTGCGACGAGGGTGCCCTCTTCGTCCCAGAGGCAACCATCCTCGACCATGCGACCGTCCCGGAGGTCCTCGATCACGAACCTCCCCTTCAACCAGCCCGGCGCCGGCCTGGCCCTCACGTGCACGGTCATCTCGATCGTCGGCACCCAGCCGATACGACCCAACAGGGCGAATATGGACGGAGCGAAGGCATCGGAGAACAGGACGGCGCCAAGGGTGTCCGGCTGACGCCCATCCACGAAGCGGATCCAGCCGAGGGTCTCGGCCAGCGTCGAGTGGCCGGCCACGGCCATCTCGGGATGAACGCGTAGGTCCACACGGCTGGAGATGAAGAGGCTGACGCCCTGCTCCAGACGGTCGCGTTCCACGCACTCCTCAGGAGGAGGCATGTCAGGGGGCGGCACGCTCAGGACGTGTCCACCCCCGGTCACGCTGGCCAGGTCACCCATGGCGGCCACCATCTCAAGGCGTTGCGTTCCGTCCTGGAACAGGCTGGCACGGCCGGTCGTGACCGACCGGCCCGACCGCACGAGCGACGTCCGGAGCTCCCCGGGCCGTCCCCCCGAGCCGGGACGCAGGAAGTGGGTAGTTACCGACATCGGGTCCTGGTGGAGGCCGAGGCTCCGGAGGCCCTGTAGTGCAATGGCCGCCAGATAGCCCCCGTTGGGGTTGTCGCCGATGTTCCAACGGTCGCTGACATCGACGCCGTAGCGGCCCTCCCCGAGCGGAGTGAGAGCCGTTTCGCGGTCCAGGTCATACTCCGGTGGGGTCATCCCAGCATGTCCCGGCAGACGTCCATGTACATATCGGTCGTGAGGCGAAGTGACTCGACGTCGATGCGCTCGTCATGTCCGTGGAACCGGCGGGAGAACTCACCGCCGCTGATGGATGGGCTGAGCAGGCCCGCCCCGTAGGCCACGGCTCCCATCTCCCTGTAGATGCGGGCGTCGGTGAAGCCCACGATGAACTGCGGGTTCAGGCGGGCCGATGGGAATGGCTTTGCGACCGCCCTCTCCAGGGCATCCCACAACGGGGTGTCGATGCGGCTGCCCGATGCGGCGTCATCCAGGATCACCTCGGTCTCGACGTGGTCGGCGAGGTCGCCGAGGGCTTCGCGGAGGTGGGCAGCCACCTCCGCGGTGTCGTCGCCGGGCATGGTCCGTATGTCCACGTCGATGCTCACCCGATCCGGAATCACGTTGGTCTTGCCCCGGCCATCGCCCACGTTCGGCGAGAAGGTCGTGTGCGTGCAGGCATGCAGGTGGCCCGCCGTTCCAGCGTGTGGCACGTCCGCCAGGAACTCGTCCACTCGGTCCTCGTCCAGGAGCTGGTCCCGGGCCTCGTCAGGGAGGTCCATCGACTCAACCTGGGCCCGCCAGAGTTCGTGGAAGCGTGGCTGCGGTCGGTACTCGGCAAGGCGCTGGACCACGGCTGCCGCCTTCACCAGGGCGTTGTCAGTCCGGTACGGCATCGACCCGTGGCCCGGCGTTCCCCCTACGGTCAGGCGCCTCCAGGAGGCGCCCTTCTCGGCCACATTCACGCTGATCACAGGTGCTCCCTCCGAGCCGGAGTGGAGGCCACCGTTCTCGGTCAGGACGTAGTCGGCGCGAATGGCGTCAGCCTCGTTGTCGGCCATCCAGCGCGCCCCGTGGGCGCTGCCGGACTCCTCGTCCGCAACGGCGAAGAAGATCAGGGCGCCCCGGGGTCGGAACCCGCTGTCCGCCAGTGAGCGCATCACCACCGCCTGGCTGGCGGTCAGATTCAACATGTCCACCGCCCCACGACCCCAGACCTCACCGTCCACGAACTCTGCGGCGAACGGATCCCGGCTCCAACCATCGGCGCTGACCGGCACAACGTCGGTGTGGCCCATCAGGCACAACGACGGGGCATCGGGGTCGGACCCCTCTATGCGAGCCACCAGGGAAGTCCGTCCTGGGGTCGGTTCGAAGCGCTCCACGGCCAGTCCGGCATTCCCCAGGTAGGCCTCCAGCAGGTCGGCGTTGCGTACCTCCTGACCGGACTCCGGCGTCCCGTCGTTGACGCACTGGTTGCGGATGAGGGCCTGCAGCAGCTCAACGGTCTGGTTGGTGAGGTCTCCGTTGCCGGCCATCAGCGGGTCACTGCATCTCCGCTGCGGCGGCCAGTTCGATGGCCGCCTCCTCGTCGCGTCGGAACGCCCGCGTGGTGGCTACCTCGACCCGGTCCAGGCGACCAGAGAAGGGTGCCTCGTAGCTGCCACCTACTCCGGTGGGATTGCGTCCGATGTCCATCCCAATGGACGAGACCATGACGGGCACCAGCGGGATGATCGCCTCGGCCACCTGCTCTCCGTCGATCAGCAGACGGGCTCGTGCCGGTCCGCGTCTGATGCGTTCCTGGTGGACCTCCAGCACGCTGGCCCCGGCGGGAAGCGGCTCAGGTGAGCGCACCACAGTGTGGGTGCTGTAGGCGTTGTGGTCATAGATGAGGTGTCCGTTGCCGTCGATATGGACGACCAGCCCGTTGTTGACCGTTCCGAAGCCCAGTAACGCACCAGCCTCATCGCCCGTCGGGCGGTCCACCTCGAAGCGCATCGTCCAGTTCCGGGCCCCGAGGGCCGGGGCCGAATCCATGGGAACCCGCTGGGTGGGCGGCAGGTAGACGTAGGTGTCGCGGGCCCGGGGCGTACCGGCCGTGGCATGCCCGGCGAACAGGGCGCTGAACCGGTCGGCAATGGGCAGGACCTGGTAGCGGTCGGCCTCCTCCCAGAAGATGTCGACCATGGCAGCTAGGCGTTCAGGCTGTTCGGCGGCCAGATCGTTGCACTCGGAGAAATCCTCATCGAGGTGGTACAGCTCCCACACGTCGTCGTCGAGTGACGTGTCCAGCGGATGGAACGCCACGGCTTTCCAGCCGTCGGCCCAGATGGCGCGGTGGCCGAGCATCTCGAAGTACTGCCGCTCCTTGCGGGTCGGCACCACCAGCACATCATTGGCAGCCGGTTCGAATGTGTAGGCGAGGCTGGTCCCCTCGATGGGCTGCTGGGCCACGCCGGCGATCTCGTCGGGGGCCGTCACGCCGACCAGCTCCAGCAGGGTGGGCGCCAGGTCGATGACGTGGTGGAACTGAGTGCGGACCTGCCCGTTGACCAATGGGTTGATGCCTGCGGGCCACGAGATGATGAGCGGATCACGGATGCCGCCCGAGTGGGTGTTCTGCTTATAGCGCTTGCCCGGGGTATTGCCGACCTGGGCCCAACCCCACGGATAGTTGGTGCTGCTGGTCCGGGTACCGATGTCGTCGAGACGGGCCATGGACTCGTCCAACGGTTGGGGCGAGTCGTTGAAGTGGCGGAAGGAGTCAAGTACGCCGAACTGGCGGCCCTCCTGGGATGCCCCGTTGTCGCTGAGGGCCACCACCACGGTGTCGTCGCTGATGCCCAGGGTGTCCAACTCGTCGAGCAGGCGTCCCAACTGGACGTCGGTGTGGTCGAGCATGGCGGCGAACGCCTCCTGGAGCCGACAGGCCACGGCCTGCTCGTCGGCCGACAGGTCGTCCCACGCCTCAACGCCCGGGTTGCGGGGGGCCAGGTCGGTACCGGGCGGGATGACGCCCATGGCCAGTTGGCGTTCGTAGACCTGCTGGCGGGCCACGTCCCAGCCATCGTCGAAACGGCCCCGCCACTTTTCGAGGTAGTCGTCGGGCGCCTGATGTGGGGCATGGGTGGCTCCGAAGGCCAGGTAGAGGAAAAAGGGCCGCTCGGGCACCATTGAGTGCTGGGTCCGCATCAGGTCGACGGCGTGGTCAACCAGATCCTCGGTGACGTGGTAGCCCTCTTCGGGCGTGCGGGGTTGGTCGACGAGGCGGTTGTCCTCGTAGAGCTCGGGGTGGAACTGGTCGGTCTCGCCCTGCATGAAGCCGTAGTAGCGGTCGAAGCCCCGCTGGAGCGGCCAGTCGCCGAACGGCCCGACCGCTGAGGCCTCACGCATCGGGGTGAGATGCCACTTGCCGACGGCCCACGTGGCGAAGCCGTCCTCGCGGAGCATCTCGGCCATCGTTCCGGCCGATCGAGCGATGCGGCCCCGCATGTTCGGGAACCCGGTGTCGAAGTTGGACAGGCCACGCATCCCCACCGAGTGATGGTTTCGGCCGGTTAGCAGGCAGGCCCTGGTGGGTGAGCACAGCGCCGTGGTGTGGAAGTTCGTGTACCGCAGACCCCGATCGGCCAGGCGGTCGTAGTTGGGGGTATCGACTAGGCCCCCGTAGCAACCGAGGTGGGCGAATCCTGTGTCGTCGAGGAGCACCACGACCACGTTGGGCGTGCCCGCCGTTGGGAGGACCGGCTCAGGCCACCACGGCGTGGACTCGCTTGTGCTCCTGACGATGACCTGTTCGGCCTGGGAAGAAGGTGGCAGGTTCATGTGTCGAGCGTGGCCCATTTCTCCTGGGGAACCGTCACCGGGTCACGCCTCCTGATCGGCGCGCCTCCGCCCCTTGAGGCGCTCGTGGGTGGCCTTCGTGCCGTCGTGCCAGGTGCCGGTCCACTGGTCGATCGGCATCTGGGTATTGCCGTAGTTGACTTCGAAGTACCGGTGGTGGAGCTGGTGGAAGAGGTCGCCCGCCGGGACCTCCCACCGACCGATGCGTACCCGGTCGAAGCCGGAATGGCTCGGCGCTGGGCCCGGGCCGTCGTACATGACGAACATCAGGATGACCAGTGGATGGACGGGGAGCACCCAGAACACTAGGAACCCGGAGAAGTAGACGAGGTGCTCGAGGGGATGCATGGAGATGCCCGTCCACGGCGTGGGGTTCGGGTTGCGGTGGTGCAGCGCGTGGATCCTCCGGTACAGGGGCACCCAGTGGATGAGCCGATGATTGGCCCAGAAGTGGGCCGTGGACACGAACACCACACCCAGGGTGGCCATAAGAAGCACCACGACCGGGTTGGATGCCCAGTCTGGACGGCCGACCAGACCGCTGGCGTAGGCCCAATGGGTCAACGCCTCGTAGGCCGAGAGGAAGGCCACCCCGCTGGTCATAGTCCAGAATGCGTTGTCGCTGGTCTGGCTACCGAAGGTGAATTTCGCTCCGGTGGTCGGCCACCGCGAGTTGAATTTGAAGTCGTCTCCCTGGGAGCGCCGGATGTACAGGCGCCAGTGGAGACCGCCGACGATCACCCCGACCAGTACGAGGTTGCGGAACCAGATCCCGGCGATCCACCCCGGCTGGAGGGTGGCCATGGTGGCCTCGCTGGGTAGCAGCCAGCGCCAGATCACCACCGACAGAACCAAGTACAGGACCATCCACGGGTAGAGGATCAGGCGGGCCGTCCAGGCCAGTGCGGCCAGCGGTCGCGGCGGCCAGGCGAAGACGGCCGGAACTTCGATTGGAACCCGTGGTTCGTAGGCGCTGTTGGCCATGCCCTGATAACCGGTGCTCGTGGTGTCAGGCATTGGCGACGCTCCAGCGGGGAACCGGCTTCACTTTCGACGAGGCCGCCCGTCGCAGATTCCGAGTGGCCTGATTGGGCCCCATGGCTCAGACCCAGTCGAGGGTCCGTTGGACAGCCTGGCTCCAACGGTTGGTGAGGCGGGCACGTTCGTCGGCATTCATAGCCGATTGCCAGCGGCCCCCCTCTTGCCAGTTGGTCCGGACGTCAGTCAGGTCGGCCCACACGCCCTCGGCCAGCCCGGCGGCGTAGGCGGCGCCTAATGCCGTGGTCTCGGCCACCACAGGGCGCAGCACGTCGACGTTCAGTAGGTCAGCCTGGAACTGCATCAGTAGGTCGTTGACGACCATCCCGCCGTCGACCCGCAGTTCCGTCAGGTCCACGCCGCTGTCGGCCCGCATGGCGGCCAGCAGCTCTTGGGTCTGGAAGGCGGTGGCCTCGATCGCGGCTCGGGCCAGGTGCCCACGGTTAGCGAAACGGGTCAGGCCCACCACCGCCCCCCGGGCATCGGACCGCCAGTGGGGGGCGAATAGTCCGGAGAAGGCGGGTACGAGGTAGACGTCGCCGTTGTCGTCGACGGTCCGGGCCAAGGCCTCCACCTCGGACGCATCGTCGATGATGCCCATCTCGTCTCGCAGCCACTGGATGGTGGCGCCGGCCATGGCCACCGATCCCTCTAGCGCGAACGTGGGGGGTTCGCCGGCGACCTGGGAGGCCACGGTGGTCAGCAGGCCGTGGGTGGACGCCACGGCCTCGCCACCGGTGTGCATCAGCAGGAAGCAACCGGTGCCGTAGGTGTTCTTGGCCTCGCCGGGTGAATGGCACCCCTGCCCGAACAACGCAGCCTGCTGGTCTCCGAGAATGCTCGAGATCGGGACGCCGTCCAGCGGGCCGACGCCGGTGCCCAGTCGACCGATCGACGGCACAATCTCCGGGAGCATGGCGAACGGCATGTCCATGGCCGCCACGAGTTCCGGGTCCCAGGCAAGCGTGGCCAGATTCATCATTAGGGTGCGCGATGCGTTGGTGACGTCGGTGGCGTGACGGCCACCGTCGGGGCCACCGGTCAGGTTCCAGAGCAGCCACGAATCGACGGTGCCGAACAGTGCCTGGCCGGCCTCGCCACGGGCCCGCAGCCCGTCCACGTGCTCGAGGAGCCATGTGGCCTTGGGGCCGCTGAAGTAGGTGGCCAGTGGCAGACCGGTGACGGCCCGGAATCGGTCCAGATCGCCGTTGGCCAGACGGGCGACGATGCCATTCGTACGGGTGTCCTGCCAGACGATGGCGTGGTTCAGCGGCTCGCCGGTGGCCGGGTCCCAGACCACAAGGGTTTCGCGTTGATTGGTGATGCCGGCGGCCGCCAGATCACCTGCCGAAAGACCGGCAGATGACAGCGCCTCGTCGATCACCGCCCACGTGTTGGTCAGTATCTCGGCCGCGTCGTGCTCCACCCAGCCGGGCTGGGGAAAGTGCTGGGCGTGGGGCCTCTGAGCTGACGCCACGACGGAACCCGTGTCGTCGAAGACCATGAAGCGGGTACTGGTGGTGCCCTGGTCGACGGCCCCGACGAGGGAACCGCCACTGACGGAAGCATCGCCGAGGGACACGATCAGCCGGCCCGGCCGTTGACCTGGCCGGGACCACGGGACCAGAAGGCCACGTGCCCGGGCACCGGGTCGCCGGTCGACCCCTCGTCGGGCTCCGGTTCACCGACGGCCACACCGATCGGGATGAGCCCCGCCCACGACGGCTCGTCGAGGTCGTCAGGGTCATCGACCGGCCCGGTGGCCCGGACCTTCATGGAGCACTCGTCCAACGGCAGCACGAGCACCGTGGTGCCTTTCACCTCGATGCCGTGTGTGGGCCTGATCTGGGCGCTTCGCCCAGGGATGGTGTGCTCCACTAGTCGGTCGAGGGCAGCCACCTTGGTCTCGCGATCGGTGATCTCCGTTGCCGTCCCCATCACGACTACTGAGCGGTAGTTCATGGAGTGGTGAAGACCGGAGCGGGCCAACACGAGGGCGTCGAGCAGGGTCACCGTCACGCAGACCTCGACGCCGGCCTTGGCTGTACGCAGCAGACGGCTGGCCGGCGAACCGTGCAGGTAAAGAACGTCACCGTCGCGGGCGTACAGCATGGGGATGACCACCGGATGGGCGACGTCTCCTTCTCCGGCTACGAGGCCGACGTGGGCCATGAGACCCTCGTCCAGTACGGCGTGGATCGCGTCACTGTCGTCGACCGCCCGTTCGGGCTTCCGCTGGAGAGTGGTTCGTTCGCTCATGCTGGTTCCCTCACGAAAAGAGTGTTCCACGGGCCACGGTCACGGCACGACCGGTCAGGTGCACACGGTCGCCGAGCAGTTCAACGTCCAGCTCGCCACCACGGGCCGATGCCTGCTCAGCCCGGAACATGTCGCCGAGTCGAGGTGCCCACCAGGCGGCCAGGGTTGTGTGGGCTGACCCGGTCACCGGGTCCTCGGCGATCCCCACGTTGGGTCCAAACACCCGAGACACAATCCCCATGTCGTCGCGGTCGTCGCAGGCAGCGGTGACGATCACGGCACGATCTGCAAGGGCCGCCACCAGCCTCTGATCCGGGGCACAGTTCCGGACGTCAGGGGCCGAAGCTCCCTTCATAAGATTATTGGCAACTCGGCCGGTGCCCGACGGGACAGCATCTCGGGTCCATCGGCTCGTAGGACCAGGTTCTCTTCGTGGACCATCATCCGACCGGGCGCCCACGTGAGACCTGGTTCGAGGGTTAGAACCATCCCCTCCTCCAGCACGGTCCCGTCCTCCGCAGTGTGCGAAGGCCACTCGGTGACCTGCATGCCCAGTCCGTGGCCGAGTCGCCCCACCGAGTTACCGAGCGACCCTCCGGCGTCGAGGACTTCAGCCATGACCCGCCACAGGTCACTGGTGGTGGCTCCCGGTTTGGCCGTGGCCAGTCCAGCCTCAGTGGCCTCCCACACCGTCCGGTAAGCCTGTTTTGCATCCGCATCGGCCCGTCCGAAGGCCACGTAGCGGTCGAAGTCGCTGGAGTAGCCGTCAAAGACCGACCCGGTGTCGAACATCAGCAGGTCACCCGCCTCAATCACCCGATCCGAGGGCTGCTTGATGATGTCGTCGAAACCCGGGCCGGTGGCCCCCACTAGGTACGGCACGTCATCGGCGCCGCGCTCCAAGAGATCGATGCGGAACGCCCGGAAGGCCTCTCGCTCGGTCATACCTACCGACAACAGGTCGCCAATCCCCTCAAAGGCCCCTGAAACCACGTCGCAGATGTGGGCCACCTTGCCGATCTCACGATCGGACTTGACCATCCGAAGGCCGCGCACCACGTCGGTGGCATCCACAAAATTCGCCGGGGCGATTCGCTCCCGTAGTAGGTCGAGATCGGCCAGTGGCATGCGGACGTGGGTTTCGTGGCCCATGGGCAGGCCGATCCTCTTCGGTGTGCCGCCACCGCCCCCGGTCAGTTCGGCCAACGTGTCGACCAGAAGGGCCAGGCCGTCGTCAGCCGGCCGTGGGGCCGGCCAGGTTCGGATGTCGGTCACCCACGTGGTGCCCATAGCTGAGGCGCCGATCGCCGGGATCACAGCCACCGGCCGTCCCTCGGCAGGCAGGATCACGAACCACGGCCGGGTGGGGCTCTGCCAGAATGGCGTGTGGAACCCCGTCAGGTACCGGACTTCCGGCTCGGTGCACACCAGCAGGGCGTCGAGGCCTCGCGCAGCCATCATCGCCTGTGCCCGGGCGGCCCGGACCACGAACTCCGCATCGGGGAATCCCCGTTCAGGAACCGCTATCTCCGTCACCTTTCCAGCCCCAGGGAGAACAGTCTCCCTAGACCCGCCAGCTCGTCGTTGATCCCCGCCAGGCGCAGTAGGTGCCACCCAAAGGCCAGGTTGCTGGAAATCACCGCCACCCCCAGTTCGGCTTCCAGATCGCCGGCCACGCCATAGGCCCGCAGGCTGGTGCACGACACGAACACGGCGTCCAATGCTTCAGCGTCCGAGTCGTCGGCGCAGTTGGCGACCATCTCCCGGACAGCGTCGGCCACAGCAGCTTCAGTGATACGAGCCACGGCGGCGTCGCTCTCCTCAAAGAACGATCCGGCCGCGGCCACATCTAGTCCCCGGTCACCCAGGAGTCTGACGATCCCGGCTGTCACCTCCGCGTTGTAAGGCGTGACCACGGCAATACGACGCGCGCCGAGTGCCTCCATGGCTGCCAGCACGGCGCTGATCGGGTTGGTGTTAGGTACTTCAGGATGGGCCCGACGCAGGGCGGCCGCCACCCGCTCCTCTCCGATCAAGGTGGCCGCCGAGGTGCAGCCGTAGCCGATGACATTGAAGCCCATGATCTCCGGAAGCAGTCCGGCCGCCTCGGGAATCCGGGCCTCCATCGCCAGCAGGGTCTCGGCGGTCACTCGGTCCTCCATTGGGATACGGGTGGCGAAGGCGGCCACCCCTTCGGGCCATAGCGTGGCCAACTCGGCCTCCACGGTCTGGTCGTTCTCCAGTACCACCAGGCCGATCCGGGCCCGGCTTCCGAAGCCCGCATCGGTGTCGAAGGTGAGTTTCTTCAGTTCGGCGATCATCCCGGTGTCCCTTGGGCCTGCTGGTCGAAGAATGACGCTGTGGACGGCATCTCTCCGAGGGCCATCTCGTAGGGCGTGGCACGAATCCGGCCGGTTGCCACGCCGCGCACCACCTCGCCCTCGTGCACACTCGGAATGTGGTTGGGGTGCAGGATTCGACTGTCCTCGGACCGGTAACTAAAGATGGCCAGTGTCCGGGGCACGTCAGTCAGGTTGGCCGCCGAGCCATGGATTAGACGGGTGTGCATCAGGCACGCCGAACCAGCCGTCCCGTGGCAGGCCACCGGCGTCCCGAGTCGGGCAAGGTCCTCGTCGGCGATGGTCCCGGTGAACACCCCCTCCTGCCAGTGTTCAAATACGGGGCCGCGGTGGGTGCCCGGGATGACCTCCACGGGCCCATTGGCGGGGGTCACGTCATCCACAAACAACAGGACGGCCAGCATGTCGTCGTTGCTGTGGGCCTCGTAGGCGAAGTCCTGGTGGAACTTGACCACCGTGTCGCTGCCCGGTTGCTTGCAGTTGGTCTTTACGTTGTTGACCGCGAGGTCGGGGCCCACCAGTTGGGCTGCCGCGTCGACCAGCGGGCTGCCTCTCATGATCCGTAGGTGGACGTCGCACACCTCCTGTGGGGACGCCACCCGGCGCAGCGCCGGCTGTTTCGCGCTGTGTCCGGGTTGCACGTCAAAGCGGGCCCGGCCGTCCATCGTCGTGCCGAACGGACCGTCGTGACTCCTGCTCTCCTCCACCCAAGAGGCGATCGAGGCTTGGAGGTCGACCAGGTCGGTGGCTGACACAGCGTCATCCATCCTGACGTAACCGTCAGACCAGAAGGCTGTCACCTGCTCGTCGGTGAGAGGTAATGAAGCGGAAGTACTCATAACGGGGATCCTGTCATTCAACGCCGTGTTCGTAGTGCTCCATGGGCGGCGGGTCTGTGCGGAGATCCCGGATCGCTTGTTGCACGTCGGTGATTGCCTCCTCGAGTTGATCGGCCGCCGGCTCGTCGCCTAGCCACTCGTACCCATCGGGTTGGACCTCGGGAAATGGCACCGCCACTGACATCTTTTGGACTCCTCAATGCTTTCGATGGTCACCGACTATTCACCCTTCCAAGCCGCAGCTGCGAATCATGGACCACACTCAGAGGTGCTGCAAAAGCCGCCGGGCGTCCAGTAGGGCTGAGGCCACGTCACGACTGGCCACACAGTCGCCCACTCGATAGAGCAGGTAACCACCGTCTGTTCCGGTGAACGCAGGTTGGGCCCGACCTCCACTCAGCGCCTCCAGGTCCACCACCCCAACATTGGCGGAACCCTCTCGTAGAGCCACATATAGGTCCTCGTCGGGCGCCACGCCGTGCTCGACAACCACGGCGTCCACCATCCGGCCTACCTCCGCCCGGGTGTACTCGTTACGCATCACTGCCCGAAGAAATCCCCCATCGGTCGATTCCACTGCGACTAGACGGTGATCGGGCGTCATCGTCACGCCACCCTCATAGAGCATCCGCAGGTACGCAGGCCCCAACGGTGTGGCCAGGTCCAGGCCGACATGCCGGTCAGGGGTGACCACCTCTATGTGCGCCACCTCGAGGAAGTCGGCCTTGCCGGCCAGGAACTCAACGACGGCCAAGCCCCGCTCGGCGCCATGGTCGTCGTACACGAGCACCCGGCCCTCCGGTCGGACCGAACCACCCAAGACGTCCCACGCCGTGGACACCAACTCTGCACCCATCTCCAGATATGAGACCTCAGGCGTCCCGCCCGTGGCCACAATGACCACGTCAGGCGCCTCGGCCAGTACGTCGCTTGCATCCACGGGCGTGGACAGACGAACGTCGACGCCGACCAGGGCCACCTCGTCGAGCAGCCAGTCCACGAGCCCGGACACCTCGCGCTGGCGTTCACCCGCCCGGGCCATCAATACCAACTGCCCCCCGAGGCGATCCTGCGCCTCGAACAAGACCACTGCGTGGCCCCGCTCGGCAGCCGTACGTGCCGCCTCTAGGCCGCCGGGACCACCGCCCACCACGACGACCCGACGACGAGGACCGGCTGACCGCACCACCAACTGCGGCACCGTGCCCTCCCGGCCGGTAGCAGGATTCTGGATACACACCGAGTCCAGTCCAAGATGTAGCCGATTGATGCATAGCGAGGCACCCACGCAAGTTCGGATGCGGTCGGCCTCTCCCCGCTCCAGCTTGGCCACAAGGTGCGGATCGGCGAAGTGGGCTCGGGTCATCCCCACCAGGTCCACGGCACCGGACTCCACAGCGTGACGGGCGGTAGCCAGGTCGGCGATTCGGGTGGCGTGCAGAATGGGTACGTCGACCACCCTGCGGACAGCGGCGGCCACAGGTAGGTAGGGCGCCAGCGGCGTTCCGGCTGGCGGTATTGCTTTCGAAAGGCCATCCTCGGTGGCCAGCGCTGGTCCGGCGACATTAAGGAAGTCCAGCAGGCCTGAGGTGGCGAGGGTCACGGCTATCTCGCAGCAATCCTCCTCATCAAGGCCGCCCGGCTGATCTTCAGTGCCCAACATCCTCAGGCCGACCAACAAACGGCCATCAGCCGCTGTCTGGACTGCTTCGAGAACTTCCATGGTCAGTCGAAGTCGGTTGCCTAAAGACCCTCCGTACCCGTCGGTACGAAAGTTCACCAGCGGTGACCAGAACTGATCCAGCAGGTGACTAGTGGCCAGCAACTCGATCCCGTCTAGGCCTGCATCAACCGCTCGACGGGTGGCCGTGGAGAAGTCTGCTACCACCCTTCGCAGGTCCGAAAGCTCAGCCTGCTTAGGCCAGAAGCGGTGCATGGGCTCGCGAATCGGCGATGGGGCGATTGTGGGCAGCCAGTCACCGTCGTTGGAGACGTTACGCCGCCCCATGTGGGTGAGCTGGCACATGATGGCTGCACCATGGCCGTGAATCCGGTGGACCATTTCGGCCAGGGGATCGACCACAGCGTCGCTGCCGAAGTTGAGCTGGCCCCACAATGAGGCCGAATCACGCGAGACATTGGACGACCCACCGATCATCGTCAAGCCAAGGCCGCCTGCCGCCTTCTCTTCGTGGTAACGGACGTAACGGTCGCTCGGTGTGCCATCGATGTTGTAGCCGGGCGAGTGGCTGCTGGAAAATATCCGATTACGGAGCTGCAACCCAGCCAGATCGAATGGTTCTAAGAGCGGGTCCATTAGTTACGTGGTCCCAACGAGTACTGCCTCCACTGGAAGCCGGTCCCAAGGTAGGGCACCCGTCAGTCCCCCCTAGGATTGCCGCCGTCTGAGAGCAGTGCATCCAAAATATCGGTAACGCACTCATTCAGGGGTCGACTGGTGTCGATGCACAACTCGGGCGCAAGAGGCGTCTCGTAGGGCGCTGAGATACCGCTGAACTCAGGGATCTCACCGGCCCTAGCCTTGACGTACAGGCCCTTCACGTCGCGCTCCTCGCATACCGCCAACGGGGTATCCACGAAAACTTCGGTGAAGGCACCATCCGGGTGGAGGGCACGTACAGCGTCGCGATCGGCCCGGTACGGCGAGATGAAGGCCGTCAGCACGACGAGCCCGGCGTCCTGGAACAGCCGGCAGACCTCACCGATGCGTCGCACGTTCTCGGTGCGATCTGCCGGTGAAAACCCGAGGTCCCGGTTCAGTCCGAACCTGACGTTGTCACCGTCGAGCACGTAGGCGGCCGCGCCCAGGGACACGAGGGCTTCTTCGACCGCAAAGGCCAACGTTGATTTTCCCGAACCAGACAGGCCGGTAAACCACACGGTTCGGCCGCCGTGTCCCAGCAGAGCCGCCCGGTCGGTCCCACCGACCCGGCCCTCAGCCCGGAGGATGTTCCTCGAAACGGGCTCCGTGGCATCCGGTCCGTCAGGCATGTAGGACTCCGCGGGCAGCAAGCAGGCCCATGATTGCATCCACGCATTCGTCGACGGCCTGAACTGAGGTGTCCACCCGAAGATCCATATCGGTCGGTCGGTCGTAGGTGGCCGACACACCGGGAAAATTTGGTATCTCACCACGGTCGGCAGCTTCATACATACCGTTCGCATCCCGCTCCCGACACACCTCCAGCGGAGTATCGACAAACACCTCCACGAACCGGTCCTCGCCCACCAGTTCCCGGGCCCGGGCCCGAACCTCGTCTTTGGGTGCCACCAAGGCGGCGATAGCGATAAGGCCATGGTTGTTGACGAGCTGTGCAACCTCGGCGACGCGGCGAAGGTTCTCGGAGCGCTCCTGCGAGCTGAAGCCGAGGTCACGGCTGATGCCCATTCGGACGTTCTCTCCGTCCAGGCGGATAGCTGCCCTGCCCCTGTCGAACAGGCGTCGTTCCAGGGCCGTGGCAATGGTGGACTTACCGGCCGCCGTCAGGCCGGTCAGCAGAACTGTGCAGGGTTGCTGACCCAATCGCGCTGATCGTTCACCCTGGCTGATCGACGATGCCTGTCGAAGAAGGCCCGCGTCAGGTTGACGATTCCAGGATGACGCCGCACCGATGATCATCCCGGCACCCACCGTGCCGTTCGAGAGACGGTCGACCAGAACGAACGAGCCCGTACTCCGATTCACACCATAAGCGTCGAAGAGGAGTTCCCTGTCAGCGCTGATCGAGCAGCGGCCAATGTCGTTCAACCCCAGCGAGGTTGCTGCCCGTTCCTCCAAGGTGTCCACGTCGACCCGGTGCCGGATTGATGTGACCGACGCGTTGCTGACGCCGTTGGCCGACTGCAGCAGGTACTGCCGCCCGGGCTCCAACTCCTCGGTGTCCATCCACACCAGCATCGCGTCCACCTCGTGGGCCCTGGTCGGGGCCTGCTCCACGTCGACCAGCATGTCGCCTCGGCTGAGGTCAATCTCGTCAGTCAGGGTCACGGTGACGGCCCGGCCGGGTCCTGCCACCTCCAGGTCTCCGTCGAAGGTCGCGATGCGTTCCACGCTGGATCGCATGCCCGATGGCATGGCAACCACCTCGTCGCCGGGGCGGAGCACGCCGGAGGCCACGGTTCCGGCGAAGCCACGGAAGTCCAGATCGGGCCGGACCACCATCTGCACCGGAAGCCTGAGGCATTCCAGGTCGACACCCGCCTCCACATCCACTGTCTCGAGGTGCTCCATGAGCGGCGGCCCCTCGAACCAGGCGAGGTTGTCGCCGGCGTCCACCACGTTGTCGCCCAACAGCGCCGACATGGGGAGGAAGTACGGATCCTGGAGGTCCAGGCCCCGGGCGAAATCCCGGTACCCGGCGCAGATCTCGTCGAATCGTTCCTCCGACCAGTCCACGAGGTCCATCTTGTTGACGGCCACCACGACGTTACGGATGCCCAACAGGCTGGCGATGTAGCTGTGCCGACGGGTCTGGGCCAGAATGCCCAGCCGCGCGTCGATCAGGATGACGGCCAGTTGGCAGGTCGAGGCACCGGTGACCATGTTGCGCGTGTACTGCTCGTGTCCGGGGGTGTCGGCGATGATGAACTTCCGCCGGGCCGTGGAGAAGTAGCGGTAGGCCACATCGATCGTGATCCCCTGCTCCCGCTCGGCCTTCAGGCCGTCCATGAGGAGCGCCAGGTCGACCTGCCCACCTGCCGAGCCCATGATCGAGGAGTCCGCCTCGAGATCGGCCAGGTGGTCCTCGTAGATCATCTTGGAGTCGTGGAGGAGCCTCCCGATGAGGGTGGACTTGCCATCGTCGACGCTGCCACACGTCAGGAGGCGTAGCAGGTCCTTGCGTTCGTGCTCTGCCAGGTAGGCCTCTATGTCGGAGGCGATGAGGTCGGAAGCGTGGGACATCTAGAAGTACCCCTCCCGCTTCTTCTCCTCCATGGAGCCGGACTGGTCGTGGTCGATGGTCCGGCCCTCACGCTCCGACCGGCTGGCCAGGAGCATCTCCTGGATGATCTCCGGCAGCGTCGTGGCCGTTGACTCCACGGCGCCGGAGAGCGGATAGCAACCCAGGGTCCGGAAACGCACTGAGCGAACGTCGGGCTCTTCGCCATCGGCGAATCGGAACCGGTCGTCGTCCACCATGATGAGTGTTCCGTCGCGTTCCACGACCGGCCTGGGCGCCGAGCGGTAGAGCGGCACGATCGGGATGCCCTCGAGGTGGATGTACTGCCAGACGTCCAGCTCGGTCCAGTTGCTGATCGGGAAGACCCGGATGCTCTCTCCACGGTCGACCCGTCCGTTGTAGATGTTCCAGAGCTCCGGTCGCTGGTTCTTGGGATCCCACCGGTGGAAGCGGTCCCGGAAGCTGAAGATTCGTTCCTTGGCCCGGGACTTCTCCTCGTCGCGGCGGGCACCCCCGAAAGCCGCATCGAAGCGACCGGCGTCGAGGGCCTGCTTGAGGGCCTGGGTCTTCATGATGTCGGTGTAGTTCCGGGACCCGTGGTCGAAGGGATTGATCCCGTCAGCGACACCATCGGGATTGGTGTGGACGATCAGGTCGATGTCCAGATCGGCGGCGGTTCGGTCCCGGAACTCGATCATCTCCCGGAACTTCCAGGTGGTGTCCACGTGCAGTAGCGGGAACGGGATCCTCCCCGGGAAGAACGCCTTGCGGGCAACGTGCAGGAGTACCGACGAGTCCTTGCCGATCGAGTACATCATCACCGGGCGCTCGAGCTGGGAGACCACCTCGCGCATGATGTGGATGGCCTCGGCCTCCAGTTGGCGGAGGTGGGTGAGGCGCAGCTCCGGAGGACGGGTGGCAGTCGGGACGCTCACGGGGTGAAGGCTACGGCGGAGCGTCCCGTGCACCGTCAGTAGTCGCCAGCGAGGGGTTCATGGCGGGATTGGCCTTGGCTTCAGGCCCTTCCTAGGGTCCGGGCCATGGTAGGGGCATCTCCGGAACACGTCGACGTCCTGATCGTCGGCGCCGGGATCTCCGGAATCGGCGGCGCCGTCCACCTCCAGGACCGGTGCCCGGGCGCGACCTTCGCCATCCTGGAGGGCCGGCCGGACATCGGCGGTACGTGGGACCTGTTCCGGTATCCGGGCGTGCGGTCCGACAGCGATATGCACACCCTGGGCTTCCGCTTCAAGCCGTGGAAGCAGGAGAAGTCGATCGCCGACGGGCCGGCCATCCTGGACTACCTGGGCGAGACGGTCGCCGAGAACGGCCTGGCCCGCCACATCCGCTTCGGACACCGGGTCTCGACTGCCGAATGGTCCAGCGCCGACGCCCGATGGACGGTGACGGCCACACACACCGACCCTGTGACTGGAGCCGAGGGTCTCGTCTCCGTGACCTGCGGGTTCCTCTACATGTGTTCCGGGTACTACAGCTACCGGGAGGGCTACACGCCGGAGTTCGCCGGCCGGGAACGCTTCGCCGGGACGATCATCCATCCCCAGGAATGGCCCGAGGACCTCGACTACGTCGGCAAGAGGGTCGTGGTGATCGGGTCGGGGGCAACCGCCATGACCCTCGTTCCGGCCATGGCCGAGGACGCTGCCCACATCACAATGCTGCAACGCTCACCCACCTACGTGGTCTCACGGCCCTCCCGGGATGTCTTCGCCAACCGCCTTCGACGGTTCCTGCCCGAATGGCTCGCCTATGCCATCACCCGGAAGAAGAACGTCGTCCGACAGGGTCTCATCTACCGGAAGACCCGGAGCCAGCCCGAGAAGATCAAGGAACTCCTCATTGGCGGCGTACGGGCGGGTCTGGGACCCGACTACGACGTGGACACACACTTCACCCCGACCTACAACCCGTGGGACCAGCGGTTGTGCCTCATACCGGACGGTGACCTGTTCAAGTCGATCCGCTCCGGTCGGGCGTCGGTGGTGACCGACCACGTCGATACCTTCACGGAGAACGGGATCCGCCTCCAGTCCGGAGAGGAACTGCAGGCCGACATCATCGTGACGGCGACTGGTCTGAACCTGGTCACCCTCGGGGAAATGGACTTCGTTGTGGATGGCGAGCCGGTCGACTTCGCCAGGACGTGGACCTACCGGGGCCTCGCCTACTCGGGCGTGCCGAACCTCGTGTCGTCGTTCGGGTACGTCAACGCCTCGTGGACCCTGAAGGCGGACCTCACCTCGGAGTACGTCTGTCGGCTCCTGAAGCACATGGGAAAGGCCGGGGCAACCCGGTGCATGCCGCTACTCCGTCCCTCGGATGCCGACATGCCGCAACGTCCGTGGATCGACGACTTCCCGGCCGGCTACATGAAGCGCTCCATGCACCTGCTGCCCCGCCAGGGTGACAGGGCACCGTGGTTGAACACGCAGGACTACGCCCGTGACGTGAAGTTGATCCGTCGCGCAGCACTCGACGATGGCGTCATGGCATTCGACGCCCCGGACAGGGAGCTCGCTGGGACCAGCTAACCGGAACCGGCTGCCCAGGGTTCCGTTTCTGCCCGTCGTGGAGTCACGCCCCCCGTTCTGGTCCCACCACTCCCTTCTGGCAGGCTGGGCAGATGAGAGTTGCTGCCGTCCAGTCCGCTCCCGTGTTCCTCGATCGCTCCGCCACCGTGGACCTGGTCGTCGACCGCATCGGCCAGGCTGCCGTAGGCGGCGCTGAGCTCATCGCCTTTCCCGAGGTGTTCATTCCCGGCTACCCGGTCTGGATCGACCTGACCAACGCTGCTGCGTGGGAGGACCCCGACCAGCAGGCGGCGTTCTCCTGGTACCTGGACCAGGCCGTGGAGGTCGATGGTCCGGCCTTCGTTCCGGTCATCGACGCCGTACGCGAATCCGGTGCCTTCACCTACGTCGGCATCGTCGAACGGTCCGCTTCGAGGGGCTCCGTCTACTGCTCGCTGGTTGCCATCGACCCAGTCGCCGGCGTCATCGGCGTGCACCGCAAGCTGAAGCCCACCTACGGCGAACGCCTGGTGTGGGCCGACGGGGACGGGGCAGGTCTCGTCGCCCACGACCACCACGGGGTGCGGTTGACCGGCCTGAACTGCTGGGAGAACTGGATGCCGTTGGCCCGTACCGCCATGTACTCCACCGGCTCGGAGATCCACGTCGCCGCGTGGCCCGGATCCGTGGGCCTCACTGAGGACATCACCCGCTTCATCGCCAAAGAGGGTCGCCTATTTGTGATCAGTGTCGGAGCCCTCTACTGCTCAGAGGACCTGCCACCCGGATTTCCCCTGAAAGACCAGCTCCCGGCCGGCGTGCGCTACCACAACGGCGGTACCTGCATAGCTGGACCAGATGGGAAATGGATCGTGGAACCGGTCCGGAACGAGGAGACCATCGTGTGGGCCAACCTGGACATCGGCGAGGTCCACCGCCAGCGCCAGAACTTCGACCCGACCGGCCACTACTCACGTCCCGACGTACTCCACCTCGAGGTGGACCGCACCCGCCTCGCCTGATCCTCCGACCCCCCTCCGGGGCGCCGGGTGGGAATGCTTCCATCGGCGATGCCGTGTCAGGAGGGGTCTCAGATGGTCGGCGTCGTCGGCCTGGCCCCGGCGTAGATGATCTCGCGCATTGCCCCGGCAGCCCGCTCGAAGAACGGCAGGGTCTCCGGGTCCATGTCGGTGCCCGGCCGCGGGCAGTGAGCGAAGTGGCCGAACTCGTCGACGCCTCGCACCAGGGCCGCCGCATCCCAGTCCACCTTGGTCTGGCGGGCACACGTCGGCATGTAGTGGAACGACAGGCCGATGCGCCGGTCGGTGGTGGTGTTCGGCCCCGATCCATGGGCCGTCCGGACGTTGTGGAACGAGACCTGCCCCGGCTCCAGCGGCATGGCCACCGGCGAGTGCTCTGCCGGGTCGATGTCGAGTTCCTGACCCCGGCTGAGCAGGTTGTCCGGTGCGTACGTCTCCCGATGGCCTATCGGCGTCCGGTGGGAGCCGGGCAGCACCGACATGCATCCCGCCGCCTCGGACGCCGGCGAGAGGGCGATCCAGACGCTTACCAGGCGATCGTCGTCCAGGCCCCAGTACTCGAAGTCCTGGTGCCAACCCACATAGCTGGCACTGCCCGGCTCCTTGATCCAGAAGATGGAATTCCAGCAGAGGATGTCTGGCCCGATCAGGTCCTCGACGGCATCCAACAGGCGGGGATGGCGCATCAGGTCGTCCACCCAGGGCAGCAGCATGTGGGAACCCGACCGCAGGACCGGCCCGAGGCTCCCTCCGAGCGACTCTTCGTGGGCCTCTAGGGCCGCCCGGGCTTCGGACGCCTCGTCGGCAGTCAGCAGGTCGAACGGCGACATGCAGCCTTCCCGGCTGTAGCGGTCCACCTCGTAGTCGGTGAGGGCTTCTCCCACCCTGCGAGACTAGACAGCGGTTCCGAAAGCAATGCAACCCTGTGCCCGATCAGGGCATATCACCGGGGGAACCTGACCTCACCCGTCGATTCATCCAACCCACTGCTTCGACCTGCCTCATGTGGGGAACAGCGAAGCGGGGGCATGGCGTAGGGTCGCCGACCATGCGACCTCGGGACCGCACGCTCCTAGCCTGCGTGCTCCTGAGCGGGGCCCTCGGCACGATCCACTCTTTCAGCCTGTTCATCGAACCGTTCGAAGACGACCTGCGCGCCGGACGCGGCGGTGTCGCTGCTGTGTACTCCGTGGCGCTGGTGACCCTCACCCTCGTGGTCCTCATCGGGCACCCGCTGTTCCGGTGGCTACCCGGACCCATGGTCGTACTGCTCGCCGCCGGAGGCGCTGCGGTCGGCCTGCTGCTGGCGGCATCAGCCTCCTCGCTGGTCGGCCTGCTCATCGGGTACGGCATCGTCTTCGGCGGCTGCAACGGGCTCGGCTACGCCTTCGGACTCCAGCGCGCGGCCGAGGCCAACCCGGATCGTCGGGGCCTTGCCCTTGGCCTGGTCACTGCCGCTTACGCCATGGGTGGAGCGATCGCCGCCCTCCTCCTAGGCGGCCAGATCGACGCCTCCGGCGCCGCAACAGCGCTCCGCTCCCTTGCCCTGGGAATCTCCGCCACAGGGCTGATCGCCGCCACCCTGATCGCTGGTGGTTCACCAGCGCAGGCCCTCGGATCGGTGGCCCGCCTATCAGGCACCGACCGACGCCTTGTCGTCAGGTTCTGGGTGGCCTACGGGCTGGCCGTGGTGGCCGGCCTCATGGCTCTCGGCCACGCTGCGGCGATCGTCGACGCTGCCGGCGGCCCCGGTGGCGCCACCGTCGTAGTGGCCGGCCTGGCAAGCGCCGCCGGCGGAGCATGGATCGCCATGACAGTTGACCGGGCAGAATCCGCTCGTCTGCTGCGAAGGCTCCCGCTCGGGTCGGCATTTGTGCTCGGAGTCGCCGCTGTGACCTCCAATGGAGACGTTGCGGCTGTCGCTGTGGCCGCGGTGGCCTTCGCCTATGGCGCCGTCATCGCCCTGTACCCGTTCGCCGTCGCCCGGACCTTCGGCGGCGAGCGGTATCCAAATGTCTACGGCCGTGTCTTCACCGCCTGGGGCACCGCAGGCCTGGTCGGACCGTTCGGGGCCGGCCTCCTGTTCGAGGCGACCGGCACCTACCGGGCTCCGCTGCTACTGGCTGCGGTGACTGCGATCGGCTCGGCAGTCACGGCCCCGCTTCTGGCAGTCGAACGGGGTCGGGCCGTTTAGTAGATGGCCAGGAGCTCCGCTACGACGAGGAGCGCCGAAAATGCGATGCCCATTATCCGCATGGGCCCGATGGGCAACTTCTGTAGGACGGCTCCGAAGTTGGAGGAGGCCACGCCGTCGGGCATGTCCTTCCTGAGCGCGGCAAAGTCGGCGAACACCCCGTCGAAGTTCAACGTCGTCCACATCGACCCGATCACCGCGATGGCTGCCACCGCCAGTTGAACGCTCGAGTCACCCAGCGCATCCCCGGCGAAGGCGATGATGACCAGCACAACGCCGTGCATCAGTGTGAACGGGAGGATCAGGGAGCTGCCCGCCTGTGACCTCATTGAGGTGATCCCCACCCACGTCGACTCCTGCATGTCACTACCTCCGTGCTCGCTTCCGCCGAGCCTGTCGGCCCGCCTCCGACGACAGTACCGCCCATCCCGAGGAGGGTTCCCGGAGACCTCTCGGGGGTTAGCGTTCCTGCGTGGAACTCGTGGTGACGGCGACAGCGCGCGATGGGGCCGGGATTGCGCGGACCAAGGACGGTCGGGTCGTGTTCGTGGAAGGGGCCCTGCCCGGCGAAACGGTCACCGCCGAGATCCTCGACGTCCAGAAGCGCTGGTCGCGCGGCCAGGTGGTCGAGGTGCTCAAGGCGTCACCCATCCGGGTGGCCGTGCCGTGTGCACACCGCCTGGAGGGATGCGGTGGTTGCGACCTGCTCCACGTGGATCCCGGACACCAGTTGGCCATGAAGGCCGGAATCGTGGCGGAGCAGTTGCAGCGCGCCGGGGTCGAGGCCCCTGAGGCGACCCTCCACCCACTGATCGACGACCACGGCCGGACCACGGTGCGGGCCGCCGTGGTGGACGGTCAGGCCGGCTACCGGATGGGTGGCTCCCACGACGTCGTGATCCCCCTGACCTGCCAGGCCGTCGATCCCCTGGCCGAGCAGATCCTGGTGGACGGCCGGTTCGGCGACACTGCCGAGGTCACGATCCGGGTCGGCAACCGCACCAGTGAGCGCCTGGTGCTCGTCGAAGGCGACCCGTCAGTCGTGTCCGTTCCGGATGACGTACGCGTCGTCAGCGCCAAGGAGCTGGCCGGGGGTCGCCGGGCCTGGATCCACGAGGAGGCGGCGGGCCGTCGTTGGCGGATCTCGGCCAGATCGTTCTTCCAGAACCGTCCAGCCGGCGTGGATGCGCTCGTTGAGGTGGTCGACGGGATGGTCGACGCCCTGGGCGCCAACGGTCCGATGGTCGACGCTTACGCCGGGATCGGAATCTTCGCCGGCACGATCGGTCAGGATCGGGACGTCCACGCCGTCGAGCGCGGCAGAGACTCGCTCGCCGACGCTCGGATCAACCTCGACGAGAATCGGGTGAAGATCGTCGGGTCAGCGGTCGAGAACTGGAAGGCGGTACGGGCATCGCTCGTGCTTGCTGATCCGGCCCGCGAAGGCCTGGGCGTCCGCGGCGTGGAGGTCCTCATGGGATGCCAACCGGAGTTGTTCGTGCTGGTCGGCTGCGACCCTGGGTCTTTCGCCCGCGACGCGGGCCTACTTACTGGCGCCGGGCTACGGCTCGACCGCATGACGGTGGTCGACATGTTCCCCGGAACGTCCCATGTGGAAACCGTCGGCGCCTTCCTACCTGGGTGAAGGTCCGCTCGGGGAACGAACCGGAAACGGGGAAGACTCCGGGTTCAACCCCCTTCGGGGGGTTGTTCGGCGTTTAGGGCCGGTTCGGCCAAACCAATTCAGTTGGTCGAACCCGGCAAGGCGAGCGAAAGTTCGAGTTGCCTCTGGGTGACCGGACCGATGTGTCGGCACCAGGGCAACCCGTGATGGCCTCCGTCAACGAGCATCAGCTCAGCGGCATGCATCTTTTCAGCGGCATGGGTTGCGTGATCGATGAGGGGAAAGGCGTCGTTGGTGCCTTGGGCGATGAGTGTCGGCGCTGTGACGTCCCCGAAAGGGAGTGGCGCGAGATTGGTTTCGTTTAATTCATCGTTCCTCTGGCCTGCTTCCCGGAACCTCCTCGGTGCGAGGGAGGTGGGGAGATCAGCGACGTCGTGAAGCCGTGCCGGATTGGACGTGATCCAGCCCACTGCGTCCCGCTTGCGGTCCTTGCTCAGACCGGCTGAGAGCGAGTCAACAACCAAAGCCGCTGTCAGCTTCGGCCTCTTCTTCGCTATCTGGCACGAGAGCCAGGTTCCGATAGCAGACTCAAAGATCACCCTCTCTAACGCATTTATCGCCGGAGCAATAGGCAGCAGCACAGCTGCATCGAGAAGCAGAGCATCAGTTCTATTTGGATGCCGTGCAGCGAAGTGGACCGCCGACGGACCGCCCGACGAGATCCCGAGAACCGTCACCTTGTTGATGTGGAGAGCATCCAGCATTGCTGCGTACAGGTCGGCTTGTTGGGCCGGGCTCCGACCGGAGTCGAGGGGCGTCCGGAGGTATCCAGGTCGTGACGGAGCGATCAATTCACAACCACCGTCTCGTAGGTGTCGGGCCCACACCAGCCCTTGATCAAACCCACCTGGCGATCCATGAATGGCCATCACCTTGGGCCCATTGCCTTCCCTTGCGACCTGAATCGGCCCCCGTTCGGTTTCGAGCATCGTGGCCCGTCCGTCCAAAAGCGCCATCAAACTCTCAGACCAGCGCGACATAAAAACTCCAGTTCAGCCCGTAGACGGCTTTAGACCAATCCTCTTCGCACTCAGAGGTGCTCACGACTGCTGCTCGTTGGTCGATGATTCAGACTCGCTCATTGCCATAAGGCCCCCTGTCGCCAAAAGCCATTCTCGAAGGTCTACAACACGCGCCGGACACACGCAGTCAGTGGTGGTGGGGAGGCTAGACAGCAGCCACAGACGCACAGGTCCACGGCCTGTTGTTGCTCGTCATGCGCCGGTCATTCAACTCCCCTATTGGCCCCCTCCGCCAGGCACAACACGGCGGAACAGGATGCATACTGCTGTCTTGTGTCGGTGATCTACGCGGTGCTCTCGACATTTTCAATTGGATTGAGTGACTTCTTCGCGTCCGATGTCACTAAGAGGGCGCGCGCCAACGAGGTCACTTCGGTGGTGCTATTCGCCGGTGTTGTTGTAATGGCGGTTGCCGCCGTGTTCTGGTCTGGCAACCCCACAACCTCCGACCTAGTACACGGGGCTCTCGCCGGGGCCGCCAACGGTGTTGGCATTTTGTTGTTATTTGTTGCGTACTCCCGCGGCTCGTTGCGTTCCACTGCGCCAACTGCAGCGGTAGCGATGTCGTGCGTTCCGGTGTTGTGGGACATTCTCGTTTTGGGAGCTTCACCGTCGACCGTCACCTCAATCGGGCTCACGTTGGGCGTTATCGCCATTGCGTTGTCGTCCTACGAGCGTGGAGATCCTGCTGACGGGTCGTCCGGTTTCTTCATAGCGGGCCTGGCCGGAATCGTTCTTGGCGTCTTGTTGGTCCTGCTCAGCTATATCGGTGACGATGCCGGCGGTTCACCGCTCTTACTCCAACGCGTCGTCGCGTTTCTTGTTGCGATCTCGGTTGCGCGCGCTACCGGACCCCGGATCTTTCCGAGTGAGCGAAGCGCCTTCATCACTTCTTTCGTGGCTGGCATATTTGGGATCGCAGCAGTGGTTCTGTTCGTTCTTGCCCTCAGAGGAGGGAGCCTCGCCGTGGTGAGTGTCGCGGGCTCGCAGTACGCGGCGGTGGCCGTGCTCCTTGGTGTTGCTATACGAGGACAGAGAATGTGGTGGTGGCAGGCATTAGGGCTCGGCGGTTCAAGCCTGGCTGTTGCACTGATCGCTATCGGGTGACGTCCATGGGAAGGTGTGATCCAATGAGCGACCGACAGCCCAATCTGCTGTTCATCTACGCCGACCAGCACCGCGCCGACGTCATGGGTTGCGCCGGCAACGACATCGCGGCGGTTTCGGCTACTGGTAGGCCACGACGGAGACAGGCATCATCACTTGAGCGAACTCCAAATCACTCTTGGCGTATTCTTGATGCGCAATGACCGGGTTGCCGTCATCACCGATCGTGATTGATGAGAAGACGCCCACTGAGCCGGTGGTCACGAGGGTGACGTTGGTGCCTGACGAACATGCCGGATTGTCACACACATACAACTCCAAATCGCCGTCCGCTTCGTCCCAGTTCCAGCGTGCATGTGAGATAACCGGGTAACCGTTATCGCTAATGGTGACTGCCGGCTCCCAACCGACGGAACCGGTGGTTTCGAGTTCTACGTTGGTGCCTGACGAACACGCGGGGTCGTCACACACGTACAACTCCAAATCCTCATTCGCTCGGTCCATGTGGGAAATGACCGGGTTGCCGGTAACGCCGATCACTAGCGATCCGCGGAAACCCACATTGCCGTCGGTTTCAAGAGTCACGTTGGTGCCTGACGAACATGCCGGGTCGTCACACACGTACAACTCCAAATCTTCATTGGTGGCGTCGTAATGGGAGATGACTGGATTGCCGTCCACGCCTATCGCGATTGACGTATCCCAACCGACGTCGCCCGTGGTTTCGAGGGTCACGTTGGTGCCTGACGAACATGCCGGGTCGTCACACACGTACAACTCCAAATCTTCATTGGTGTCGTCGTAATGGGAGATGACTGGATTGCCGTCCACGCCTATCGCGATTGACGTATCCCAACCGACGGAACCGGTGGTTTCGAGGGTCACGTTGGTGCCTGACGAACATGCCGGATCGTCACACACATACAACGCCAGGTCACCGCCACACGCTGGGTCCTCACACCCATCCGGTTCCCAAGCATCCCTCGTGGCGTCGGTGTAGGAGATAACTGGATTACCGTCCACACCTATCGAAATCGACGTTGCCCCGTCGGCGTCGCCCGTGGTTTCGAGGGTCACGTTGGTGCCTGACGAACATGCCGGATCGTCACACACATACAACTCCAAATCAGAGTTCGAGGTGTCCGTGTGGGAGATCAAGGGGTTGCCGTCGACACCAATCGTTAGCGAACTGGACCCGCCCACGTCGCCGACTGTTTCGAGGGTGGTGTTATGCACCACCCACACGGTGGTGGTCGGCACGACAGTGGTAGTCGGCACGACAGTGGTAGTCGGCACGACAGTGGTAGTCGGCACGACAGTGGTAGTCGGCACGACAGTGGTAGTCGGCACGACAGTGGTAGTCGGCACGACAGTGGTAGTCGGCACGACAGTGGCCGAGGTTCCCGAGCCGTCGGCACTTCCGCAGGCACCTGCCAGAACCGCCGCATACGCCAACACCCCAACCAGACTCTTCACACCGCCAGCGTGCCATAAAGCCCGTCACTGTGTTCCACGAACACGAGACCCCAGACGCGACGAAAACCGCTGTCAATCAGCGGCTCTCTACGTGTCGGAGGGGGGACTTGAACCCCCACGCCCTTTCGGGCACCAGCTCCTTAAGCTGGCGCGTCTGCCAATTCCGCCACTCCGACGTGGCTCCGGATCGCCCCGGATCGGCGGTCAATCTACCGGCCAGACCACTGCTCCCCGCCAGACACCACCACCTCGGCAGCCGTCACCCGTAGCGCATCCATGTGCAGGCTTCAACTCCGGCAACCGGCCGCCCACCAGTCGTCCAGTGGGTTACCCCCTCCGTCGATGGTCCATCGATCACCACATGTCCGACATCCAGTCCGAACACCGCGACTCGACCACCCTGATCACCCTGGACAACCCTGAGACCTTCAACACCCTCACCCCGACGATGACCAGCGGCCTGGTCAGTGCCCTGCGCTAGGCCGCCGCCGACCGCACGTGTCGGACCATCGTCCTCACCGGGCGCGCCGAGCTTTCCTTGAGAAGAGAACCCCCGGTGTTCGGAACGCCCGGCGTCTCGCGACCCGTGCGCTGAACAAACGACCTGAGGACAAACCCTGCCGAACTGGTGAGGGCAGGTCGGAGCCCGGTTAGAAGAGCAGGCCGAGGGCGATCGTGGTAAAGGCGAAGACCAGGGCCGTCAGAACGGTGATCCTGTCCAGGTTCTGCTCCACCACGGTGGAACCGGCGGTCTGGGCACCGATGCCTCCACCGAACATGTCGGACAGGCCACCGCCCTTGCCGCTGTGCAGCAGGACCAGGAAGATGAGACCGAGCCCTGAGCAGGCCTGGATGATGGCGACGATCACGAACATGATGGCTTGAGGCTATCGGTGACCGGACGGTCAGCCGACCAGTCGGTAGGCGATGATCCGTGCGAATTCGTCCGCATCCAGGGACGCCCCGCCGACGAGCGCTCCGTCAATGTCCGGCTGGCCCATGAGATCTGGGGCGTTGACCCCCTTCACCGAGCCGCCGTACTGGATCCGCACTCCGTCGGCTGCCTCGGCGCCCCACTGGGAGCGCACCACCCCCCGAATGGCGCTGCACATCTCCTGTGCGTCCTCCGGCGTGGCGGTCCTGCCGGTACCGATCGCCCAGATGGGTTCATATGCGATCACAAGGTCGGCCACCTGCTCGGCCTTCAGCCCGGCGAGGCCGGCGAGCAGCTGGCGCTCCACCTTCACCTTCGCCCCGTCAGCCTCACGTTCCCCGAAGGTCTCCCCGCAGCACATGATCGGCGTCATACCGTTGGCCAGGACAGCCTTCACCTTGCGGTTCGCCTCGTCGTCGGTCTCCCCGAACAGCTCCCGACGCTCCGAATGCCCGACGATCACCACCGACACGTTCATCTTTGCCAGCATCGCCGGAGCCACCTCGCCGGTGAAGGCACCCTTGGCCTCCCAGTGGCAATTCTGAGCTCCAAGGGCGATCGGGATGCCGTCCGACTCCAGCACCGTCTGGATGGACCTGAGGTCCGTGAACGGCGGATGGACCGACACGTCGACCGCGTCGTAGTCGTTCTGCGACAACGCGTAGCTGAGCTTCTGGACCATCTGGATGGCCTCGAAGTGGTTGTGGTTCATCTTCCAATTTCCGCTGATGAGCGGCTTGCGGTCGGCCATCTTCGACTCCCTCTCCAGATCCCTGTCTAGTCCCGAGCCAACTCGTGGTCGCCGCGAAGGGCCGCCAGGCCCGGCAGGTCGCCCTTCTCGATCAACTCCAGCCCTGCACCGCCGCCGGTCGACACGTGGTCCATCCTGTCGTCCAGGCCGAACTGGCGGGCCGCCGCCGCACTGTCGCCGCCACCCACGACCGTGAAACCACGGCAGTCGGCTACAGCCTCGGCGACTGTACGGGTTCCGGCGGCGAAACGGGGATCCTCGAACACACCCATGGGCCCGTTCCACAACACGGTTCTGGCCTCGGCGATCACGTCACAGAACTCCACAGCCGACCCCGGACCGATGTCCAGACCCATCCAGCCGTCGGGCATGGACGTGCCGACCTGGCGTACCTCTCCCCCGGCCGAAGGGTCGCCGATCCTCCCGCCGGGTCCCAGGGCCGTGATATCCAGCGGCAGCCGGATCGGTGCACCGGAATCCAGCAGCCGGGCACAATCCTCGATCAGGTCCTCCTCCAGGAGCGACGAGCCGACGTTGGCCCCCTTCGCCGCCAGGAAGGTGAAGCACATGCCACCACCCACGATGAGCTCATCGACCACGTCCAGGAGGGCCCCGATGACGCCGAGCTTGTCGGTCACCTTGGCACCACCCAGGATCCCCACAAAGGGATGGCGGGCAGACGTGCGAAGTCCTGCCAGGACCTCCACCTCCCGGGCCAGAAGGCGACCGGCTGCGGACGGAATGTGCCGGGGTGGGCCCACGACCGAGGCGTGTGCCCGGTGCGAGGCGCCGAAGGCGTCGTTCACGTAGGCATCGTGGCCCTCGATGAGGCCCTCGGTGAAGCCGGGGTCATCAGCCGTCTCGCCGGGATCGAATCGGAGGTTCTCCAGCAGGTCCACACCGGGGGCCAACTCTGCGAGCCTCGCCCGTACCGGCTCCATTGAGAAGGCCGGGTCAGGCGAGCCGCCGGGGCGACCCAGGTGGGAACAGGCCGTGACATGGGCGCCGGCGTCCAGCAGGTACCGGAGAGTGGGTAGAGCCGCCCTGATGCGAAGGTCGTCGGTGATGACCCCACCGGCCAGGGGAACGTTGAAGTCGCAACGGACCAGCACCCGTCGACCGTTCAGGTCGCCGAGATCCTCCAGTCGGGGAATGTTCACGGAATCGGCGGGCCGGTCCGCCTAGCGGCGCTTTCCGGCCTTCGCCTTCTTCGTCCGTCGGGTGCCGACAATCCGTGCCAGGTCCACCAGACGGGTGGAGTAGCCCATCTCGTTGTCGTACCAGCCGCAGATCTTCACCATGTTCCCGGCCGCCATGGTGAGACCGGCGTCGAAGGTGCAGGAGGCGGGACGGCCCACAATGTCGGATGACACCAGCGGCTCCTCGCTGTAGGCCAGGACCTTGGAGAGCGGACCCTTTCGGGCCGCTGCGGCGAAGGCGGCGTTTACCTGCTCGACCGTGGCGGGCTTCTTGAGGGTTCCCACGAAGTCGGTGATCGAACCGTCCGGAATCGGCACCCGAAGCGAGATGCCGTCAAGCTTCCCCCTCATCTTGGGCATGACCAGGCTGGTGGCCCGGGCGGCTCCCGTGGAGGTGGGCACGATGTTGATGGCCGCCGCCCTGGCCCTACGCAGGTCACTATGCGGACCGTCCACCAGGCTCTGATCGCCGGTATAGCCGTGCGTCGTCGTCATGAAGCCCTGCTCCACCCCGAAGGCGTCGTCCAGGACCTTGATCATCGGCACGAAGCAGTTCGTCGTGCACGACGCGTTGGAGACCACGTGGTGCTTCGCCGGGTCGTAGTCGTCGTCATTCACGCCGACCACGAAAGTGGCGTCAGCGTCGCCGGACGGCGCCGAGATGATGACCTTGCTGGCTCCCGAACCGAGGTGCAGGGCCGCAGCATCGCGGGAGGTGAAGAAACCGGTCGACTCAACCACGACGTCGACTCCCAGGTCACCCCACGGCAGGTCGGCCGGGTTCCGCTCGGAGAGGACCCTGATCTTCTGGCCGTCGACGGTGATGCCGTCCCTGGTGGCCTTCACCCTGGCGCCGAGTCGGCCATGGACTGAATCGTTGGCCAGGAGGAACGCCATGGTGTCGATCGACCCCAGGTCGTTGACGGCGACGAACTCGATGTCGGCACCCCTGACCCTGGCCGCCCTGAAGAAGTTGCGGCCGATACGGCCGAATCCATTGATACCCACACGGACTGTCATGCGACGTACTGCCTCCTGAGACGGGTCGTCGTCAACTGTTGCGATCTGTGTCGATGCCGCCCTGGCACCGGGTCCCCGCATTGATAGCCGATTGACCAACCGTCGGCACGGTTTCCCCGGCGGAAAAGGCTCACAAGTTCGCGACGGAACAGGCGGCCAGGGCTGCTCCCAGTACTACCGGGTCGTGGATCAACCCACCCGGGGCCGATACGGGCGCCCTCTTGACGAGGCAAGGTCCGGAGGTGGCACCCTCAAACGCATCGTCCACCAGCACCACGTCCGGATGGATGCCGTGGTCCCCAAGGACCTCCAGCTGGTCGGCGATCAGCACCGGAGACTCCACGTCCGATAGGAGATTCGCCACCAGCACCATCGGGCCGGAGCGGACGGAGAGGGCCTCGACAACGTCGGGGGCCAGCGTGGCCGCCAGGATGCTCGTGTAGAACGAACCCGGGCCCAGCACCACCTGGTCCGAACCGGTGATGGCGGCAGCCACCTCCGGTGGCGATTCGACATCCGATGGCACGAGTCGCAGCCTCACGATCCCGGATGCCCGGTGCACCGCCACCTGCCCCTCCACCTCCCAGTCGCCGGTGTCGGCCACCAGGTCCACCGGGCGGCTCGTGGCCGGAAGCACCCGGCCCACGGCACCCACAAGGCGACCCACCTCGTCCAGCGCACCGATGAGGTCGTCACCCGCACCAACGAGGCCCGCTATGAGGAGGTTCCCGAGAGCGTGTCCATCCAGGTCCCCGCCGGAGAACCTCCACCCAAGCTCGGCCGTGAGCATCGAACCGTCACCCAGGGCCTCGAAGCAGCGCCGGAGATCACCCGGAGCCGGGCCGCCTTCCGATGCCCTGATCCGTCCGCTGGAGCCGCCGTCGTCGGCAATGGAGACCACAGCCGTGACCTCCTCCGCATAGGTCCGG
>Ga0257107_1000002_pt1 | contig 91252 bp, 88 predicted proteins | sample LP_taG_2_FD_190178 | JGI IMG/M metagenome (GOLD analysis project Ga0257107, IMG submission 190178) | Marine microbial communities from Northeast Subartic Pacific Ocean, Canada - LP_J_2011_P26_500m | ecosystem: Environmental > Aquatic > Marine > Oceanic | place: Canada: Northeast Subartic Pacific...
AAGAAAAAATAAGATATTCAGAGATATTTCATTCCGTACAAGGTGAAGGACGTTTTGTAGGAGTACCTAGTGTATTCTTTAGAACATTTGGTTGTAATTTTCATTGTCATGGCTTTGGACAAGGACGAGATAAAAGCAAATGGCTAAAACCAGAAGAGATGCCATATGCTACACAAGACTTATCACATATAAAACACGTTAGAGATTTACCAGTTGTAGAAATTGGCTGTGATGCAAGTGCCAGTTGGGCGGCTAGATATAAGCATCTTGTAGACTGGGACAATACTGATACAATTGCACAAAAAATTCTATCATACACACCACAAGAAAAATGGACTTGTGATAATGGACAAGATATACATTTTATTATTACAGGTGGAGAACCAATGATGTGGCAAAGACAAATTGAAGCATTATTAAGAAATGAGAAATTTCGTGATTTAAAAAATATAACCTTTGAAACAAATTGTACACAACCATTTAAAGACAATTTTGATAAATTTTTACATGGTTTAGTAATGGGAGACTTTACTAAAGATCCAATTCATATAACTTGGTCAACATCACCAAAACTATCAATATCTGGAGAACATTGGGCAAAAGCAATTATGCCCGACGTTGCAAGACAATATGCAGAAATACCAAACACACATTTATACTTTAAATTTGTGGTAATGGATGAACAAGATTTGGAAGAAGTTGAAATGGCAAGAAAGGCATATAATGAGTATGGCGTAAATGGAGACATTTACTTAATGCCAGTTGGAGCAACAGTAGAAGGACAAGCAAAAACAGGTAGACAAGTAGCGGAAATTTGTTTAAAATATGGATATAAGTTTTCACCAAGATTACACGTAGACTTATTTGGAAATAAATGGGGAACTTAAAAGGAGAACTATGACAGAATGGATATTAGGATTAATTGCTTTTGGAGTATTTGTATACTTTGTACCTTATAAAAATTTACAAAATATACAAGATTTACAAAAACAAGGTCTAGCAAAATTAGATAACATAATAGATTTGTTAAAAAATAAAGAAGAAAAGTAATGAAAATTAAAAAAACAGTAAAGAAAACAACAAAGGAAACACCTTTAAAGGACAAAATTCCTGCAAAAGAATCTTTAAAACCAAACAGTAAAAAAGGTTCAAAACCATGGGTTAAAGTTCTTAACATGGATGTTAATCCTGACAATCCAAGAAATGGATTTTTTGAACTAGATTGGAATAAAGAATTTGTTAATATGTTGCAACAAAATGGTTATAAAGGCGATACTGAAGAACAAATAGTTGATAAATGGTTTCAAACTCTTTGCAGAACAATCGGCAATGAACAAGGTCAAGAGATTACTGGTGCAGGTTACGTACAAATTAATAGACGTGACGACGGTAAAACGGAGGTATCATAATGGGATATTTTTTACTTGGAATATTAGTAGGTTGGCTAGTTCCTCGTCCTAAATTTATAGGAAGAGCAGAAACGGCAATATGGAGACCTATTAAATCAAAACTTCCAAAATCTGTTCAAAACTTTTTTGGATAAATGACACATATATTAGTAGACACGGCAAATACTTTTTTCCGTGCTAGACACGTTATTAGAGGCGATACTAGTGAGAAAATAGGTATGGCTATCCATATAACAATGAACTCTATTAAAAAAGCATGGGCAGATTTTAATGGTTCACATATGGTATTCTGTTTAGAAGGCAGAAGTTGGCGTAAGGATCATTATGCTCCATACAAAAGAAATAGAAAAGAAGTTTTTGAAGCAATGACTGAAAAAGAAAAAGACGAAAATAAAGTATTTTGGGAGTGCTATGATGACCTTACTAATTTTATTAAAACAAAAACAAATGCAACAGTATTACAAAACTCACGTGTCGAAGCAGATGACTTAATTGCACGTTGGATAGACAAACACCCAAACGATAAACACGTTATTTTAAGTACAGATAAAGATTTAAACCAACTTGTAAACGAAAATGTTAAACAATATAACGGTATTACAGAAACAACTATTACACACGAAGGATGGTTTGATAATAAAAACAATCCTGTAATAGATAAAAAAACTAAAGCACCAAAAGGTGCACCAGATATTGAATGGATTATATTTGAAAAAAGTATGCGTGGAGATCCTTCAGATAATATTTTTAGTGCATATCCAGGTGTAAGAACAAAAGGCACAAAAAACAAAATAGGATTAAGAGAAGCATTTGGAGATAGACAAACAAAAGGTTATACATGGAATAATTTAATGCTAACAAAATGGGTAGATCATGACGGAAAAGAACATAGAGTATTAGAAGATTTTGAACGTAATAAATTATTAGTTGATTTACACGCACAACCAGAAGCCATTGTAGAAGAACTAGATCAAACAATTACACAGGCTAAAGCAGAAAATAAAAGTATAGATCAAGTTGGAGTCAGATTTATGAGATTTTGTGCCAAATATGATTTACAAAAAATATCTGAACAGGCACAACTATATGTTGAACCATTTAATGCAAGATTAGTATTATGACAATAAAAGCAAAAACACTTGTTAAAGACAAATTTTGGATTGTTGAAGAACACGGCCAAAAATTAGGTACCCTTCAAAAGAAAGATGATAATGGTTGGATATTTCTTAACAAAGCAGACAAGCGACAAGTATATGTAACAAAAGAAAGTTTATTTCAACAATTTGGAGTAGGAATATTCTCCCATGATATTGTTTTAGATAAAACTGAAGACGATGATGAAACAGATAAATTTTTAGTACATGGATTTCCTTGTCCACAAAAACCTTATAACTCAATGTTTGATGTACAAAAACATTTACCCATTTATACTAAAACACCAAAATCAAAAAGTCTATTTTGTGCAGGTTATTATATTATTTGTTTTGAAAAAGGATGGCGTAAAGCATATTGTCCTAAAGTTATTACACTTCAAAGATATGAATATAAAGGACCAATAAAATCTAAAATAGAAATGCAACAGGTATTAAACAATGCAGTCAAAGAATACACAAATAACCAAAATCCAAACACGTCCGATTGAGGATTTTATTGCACGAGTAAGAACTTCTCGCAATAAAGGTGATAAGGAAATACGCATAACAGCCAAGGAAAGCCAACAACTTGCTGACTCTTTATCACAAGTCATGGTAAGATTAGTTACCATACAAGAAGAAATCATTAACGCACTCAAAACTGCCAAGGAGGCCTCAACAATTAACGTCGAAATGGACGGAGGCAAGTTCTCAGGAAAATAGTCTACAACTTTAAATAAATAAGTGTAGATTATGAGTAGACCGAAACCGACAGTAATATTACAGAATTCCAACAAGGAAACGTATAAACTAGACGAAGTACTTGCGGCGGAAGGCATATGGGCAGTTTTTTATGAAGGCAAACCTATTAACTTAAAAACCTCAAGTTTGGTCGCAAACTATCCTGGTCCAAAGTACAAAAAAGTTTCATTCTCTAATCCAGGACACGCAGAAAATCTAGCAAAAAAATTAAATGTACAACATAAAACTGATAAATTCGAAGTGTATATTTTAAAAACAGGTGAAAAATTTGCTAGATAAATGTCTATAAACCCTCCTAAAAGTAAAGAGTTAACTCTCCCAGTCCAATGCTATGCTCGTGGTAAAGGTTCAACCATATACAAAATGAGATATTGGGATGGAGGATATGGCCTAGATACAAAAAAATTATTTGAACAGCATATACGATTATATCCCAAAAAAATGAAACCATGGCTAAAAACAGTAATCAAATATGAAAGTAATAGGTATGGTTTTAGATGCTCCGACCCACTAACTGATAAATTTAAAGGTCCAAAATATATGGCCGTTGGCTGTTCAAGAACCTACGGAGTTGGTATTCCTGCCAAACAATCATGGCCAGAACGACTTGGTGAAATGTTACCAGGAAAAATGTATAATATGGGTGTAGGAGGTGGTTCATTAGAAACTTGTTATAGACTTGTTAAATGGTGGATCTCTTTAATAAAACCTAATGCTGTATTCATGCTTGTTCCAGCAAATTGGAGAAGAGAACTTATAATGAATAATGGACGAAACATAGATCAAATAAGTGAAGGACACTTTCTTGCCAATACTCTTAAAAAAGTTGGCACAGGACTATCTGATAATTTACATCAAGAATGTATTACTGACGCCATACATTATAATTGCGAAATGTTAGGTGCAAAATTATTTGTGTTAACACAAAATTGGGGAAATGATCAGGCCGATCTTGCTAGAGATTTAGTACACCCAGGTCCAATACAACATAAAATATGGGCAGATAGATTTTACCACAAAACACCAAAATCACTAAAAACATAAAATTATTACAATAATTAAGTATATGGATGTAAAAACAGCATACACAAAAACGTTCCTGATGCTTAAAGATCAATCTTTACATGATGAAAGTATAAAAACTGCCTATTTTACATGGTGGCAAAATGTTAGAGAAAAATACCAATCCAGATCATTAAGACTTACTAAAGTAGGTTTCGAATGGATAAAAGATTTAGATATTAAAGTTTACGAGATTAAATTTCCAGCAAAAATTATATTCACTCCACAAACCTTCCTTTGGTTAGACGAATTTGTAGATTGCCCATACTACATAGATAAGAAGCAGATTGTAGTAACTATGGAAAAAATGGCTCTACAATTGATGTTATTTGCTGGAGATGTCACAAAATACGGTTTAGCACGGGCAATGAGCAAGGCAGACGATCAAAAAGACTAGTAAAATAGCGACTTTTTAGTGGTTGACGTATTACCGTTTCATGTTATTATAGTATTATAGCAATTAACAAAAGGAGTGTGTAAATGCCTAAATCAAAAAACAAAGAACAAGTAATTGGTTCACAAAATAGAACGGTTACGCCAAACGAGGCAAAACTAGCATTGAGCCATTGTATTAAATTACAAAGACCAATAATGATGTGGGGAGCACCAGGTATTGGTAAATCCGACATAGTTAAACAAATAGCAGATAAACAAAAAAGAAAAGTTATAGATATTAGACTTCCATTATGGGAACCTACAGATATCAAAGGTATTCCTTATTACAACGCAAAAGAAAATAATATGGTATGGGCCGCACCGGCTGAATTACCAACAGATGAGAAATCAACTGATATTATTTTCTTAGATGAAATAAATTCGGCGGCACCGGCAGTACAGGCGGCGGCGTATCAACTTATATTAAACAGAAGAGTTGGACAATATAAACTACCAGATGGCGTTTCAATTGTAGCGGCTGGTAATAGAGATTCAGATAAAGGTGTTACTTTTAGAATGCCGGCTCCATTAGCCAACAGATTTGTTCACATAGAATTAAGAGTAGACTACGATGACTGGATGGAATGGGCAACATTTAATCACATTCATTCAGATGTTGTAGGTTATTGTACATTCGCAAAACAAGATTTATACGATTTTGATCCAAGAGGATCAAGTAGATCTTTCGCAACTCCAAGATCATGGAGTTTCGTATCACAACTTCTATCCGATGACCTGCCTGAAAACACACTCACTGACCTCGTAGCAGGTGCGGTAGGAGAAGGCCTGGCTGTTAAGTTTATGAATCATCGTAAAGTTAGCGGCCAGTTACCTAATCCTTCCGATATATTGAGTGGTAAGGTTAAGGATTTAAAATGTAAAGAAATATCAGCGATGTATTCACTTACAGTTTCTTTATGTTATGAACTACAACAAGCACATCAAAAAAAGTCTAGAAACTGGAACGAACAAGCAGATAGATTCTTCCACTACATGATGGATAACTTTGAAACAGAGTTAGTTGTTATGGGTGCCAAGATTGCATTGACAAATTATAAACTTCCGTTCGATCCTAGCAAGTTGAAATCATTTGATAGGTTCCATAAGAAGTTTGGCAAGTATGTCATAACTGCTATGGAGTCTAAATGATAGGTACAACTGATCAACAAATTATAGATAAACTAGTTACCGCAAGGATTGCCTTACTATTAAAACATCCGTTTTTTGGCAACCTTGCTACAAGACTTAAACTTATTAATGCAAACGATTGGTGTCCTACTGCTGGTACAGATGGTAGAAATTTTTATTATAATACTAAATTTATTAATTCATTAACACCTAGAGAAACAGAATTCTTATTTGGTCATGAGGTTCTACATAATGTATTTGAACATATGTTAGTTAGAATTGATAGTAGACAACCACAACTTTGGAATATTGCGGCGGATTATGCAGTTAACCAAATTCTTGTAGAACAAAAAATTGGTGATATGCCAACAGGTAAAAAAGGTGAGAACAAAGGTTTCCAAGACGACAAGTATAAAGATTGGCCTGCAGAAAGAATATATGCCGAATTATTTAAAACTGCAAAGAAGAACGGCAAGAAATTTTTAGAAAAATTAGGCAAACTAATCGACGAACACATTGATTGGGGCAAAGGTGCACCAGGAAATGGAAAACAAAAAAGTAAAGATAAAAATAATAAAGATAAAAATAACGGTTCAGGCAGACCGGTATACACTAAAGAAGAATTAAAGAAAATTAGAGATGAAATCAAAGAAGCAATGATAAGTGCCGCACAATCAACTGGTGCAGGTAACTTACCTGGAGCAATTCAAAGAATGGTTAAGGAATTAACAGAACCAAAAATGAATTGGAGAGAAATTATTCAACAACAAATCATGAGTACAATGAAATCAGATTATACATTTATGAGACCAAATAGAAAAGCATGGCATACAACGGCTATCCTACCTGGTCAAAACAATGATGAAATGATTGACATTTGCTTGGCCTTAGATGCATCAGGATCTATCTCAGACGAACAATGCAAAGAATTTTTAACAGAAGTTAAAAACATAATGGATCAATACAAAGACTTTAGAATACATCTTTGGTCATTTGATACTAAAGTATTCAATCCAAAAGTGTTTACACCAGACAACTCCGACGAATTACTTGAATATGATTTAGGTGCAGGTGGTGGTACAGAATTTGAATGTAATTGGGATTACATGAAAGACGAAGGTATCGAACCAAAGAAATTTATAATGTTCACTGATGGATGGCCGTTTAATTCATGGGGAGATGAACATTATTGCGATACAATATTTCTTATTAACAATACATACGAAAGAAATATTGAAGCACCATTTGGGATGACGGTGCAATATGAGGATTAATACAAATAATTTTTATAAAAGAAAGCAAGAATTTTGCCATCCTCATTTTACAAGTACTCTTGTTAAATTAAAAAACGACAACGAAATTGAAAAAATAAACAATTGGATATACGAACATTGTCATGGTAGATATGCAATTGTTAATGATGTTGACATCAACGGTCCACATCCAACATCAGTAGTTAAAGTAGGATTTGAAGAACCTAGTGATTTAACCCTATTTGCTTTAAGTGGATTAATGATTACTGAATGATGCAAAAAAAAATAAAATTAGACCCAGCATACGTCAAACATTCTAAAGCATCAGAAGGTGATGATAGAGTTTGGTTTTACGAAGAACTTGAAGGTGAAATATTAGAATTTGCTAGATATTGCATTAGAAAATCTAATGTATTAAAAGGCGATCCTCTTACTCGAGCACATTTAAAAAGAATTGGACAATCAATTCATAATATGAAAGTATGTTCATCATTGTCGATGGGAACCTACGAAAACTTATACGAATATGACAAGTAGAATTGAAGAATATAAAGTCCATAAAAATAGAGAATATTATCGTAGACGCACGAATAACGAATTAAAAGAACTTGCAGTAGGTTGTTATCGTGGAGATATTTTCACAAGTTTTCAAATACACGAACCAAATATGCTTGGTACGGTGTTTATGCCTTTAGCATTAATGAACCCAGCACAAAGAAAAGACACATATGCAAGTAAACCTCATATGTATTATGCACCAATGAAAGATCAATTTCCTACAGGAATAAATGGTTATCCTTGTTTTGGATCTGTAGCATATCTTAATAGAAACGATAGCAAACGATTCATGACATATTATAGAAAAATAGAGAATTCAGTAGAAAAACTTTAATGCAACTTACAACTAAACAATTTTTTAATGTTAAAACAGATTATTATGTAATTGATATTAATGAATTACTTGACAATAAAGTTCTAGAAATGATTGAAGAAATTCTACGAGAACAAGCCAAAGGTTGGTTCTATTCCTCTTGTGCCTTTTATGCTTTTGAAAAACCTATAGATAGAGATTTGGTAAAAGGTGCCCTATCTTGGGATTTTATTAAAAAACATAAGTTCTAATTACCAAAAATAAAAGCCAATTTTTTTTCATTATTCGTTTGACAAATATAACTAATATTTGTTACAATAAGATACTATTTGCAAATAGGAGAAATAAAAAATGGTAACAAAAACGAAAAGAAAATTGAAAGAAACAAACTCCGCAGGACCTAAGATTGCTCCTGCAGGTACGACTCCAGCAGGTACGACACCAGATGCTAATCAACCTCAAAGTGATTTAAGCATTGGAGATTTAAGAAATCTTTCAACTGTAATAGATGTTGCTTCTACTAGAGGTGCATTTAGAGCCAATGAAATGGCAATGGTTGGAGCAGTATATAATAAACTCCAAGCATTTTTGGCACGTGTAACTCCTGCTGACGATAAAAAAGACAATGCCGAAAAAACTACTATACCGACGGGAGCACCGATAGGAGCACCCGCAACAAAGAAATAGGAGATAATCATGTTAGGACTATATGATAAAATGGTGATGGACGCAAAGTCGGCAACAGAAGATTCAGCGGCAAGAAGAAAAATGATGAAACATATGGGTGAATATAAGGAATCTAAAACACCAATAGTTGTTCTATTTAGAACAGTACCTGGTGAACCTAATAATTGCTTAATAATGGCACCTAAATTTTTACCCGATATCTACTTGTCTTCTCTAATGAGAGCAGTTGAATCGGCCGAGGGACAAGCATCTGACGAATTTGGTTCGTATCTTGATAGACAATACTTCCCCGATGGTGTTAATATGTTAGCGATGCTACATAAAGACAACTACATCAAAAAACAACCTACAGAAAATATTATAGTAACATATGGGTTGACTACCGAAGGAAGAGTTCCACTTGACCAACTTAATAAACTAATCGCTAAAGAAAAAGGTGTCAAACTTTCTGAACTTGCTGTAAAAGATACTGTAACAGAAACAGTAAAAAAAGAAACAGTAAAAAAAGAAACAAAATCTGATGCCAAAAAAAGTTCCAAAAAAACCTAAATACACCTGGGTCACTCTTACTAAAGATTTTATTCAAGAGTGGCCAGAGGTATTAGACGGAATTAATTTTAACAACCTACCAATATTCTATGTTAAATGGATTAATATCCGTTTAAAAAATAATGTTACATTACATTATGACATTGAAAAAGAATTAAAAATGAAACCTCGAAGTAGAATAGCCAAAATGGTTACTGGAACATTACATAGCCATTATGCTAATATTAAAAACGTTAATATTAAATTTAATATACCAAAATTAAAAAAAGATATTGAAGAAAGAACTTCAAACTTTTTAAAAAAATCTTTTATTTAAAATTACAACTTATTGAGACTCGTTCAACTTGAGATTTATATGGATAAACCATATGTTTAAGATCTGATGGAAATAACCATACATCTTTTTCTACAGGCGTTTGATTAAAATATGTTTCACTAAAATGAATACTTTCACCATATGTCCATTGTATTTTACCGGCAGTTGGTTGATTACTGACTTTACAATGCTCTGCTTCTAAATTTTCTTGACTTATTTCTTTTGGTACTTTTAAATAAGCAACAAACGATATTATTCCTGCATGAAAATGACTCGGGTTCCATTCTCCGTGTTTCATGAAATTTACCCATATAGGTTCAACTATTTGTACATCTTGTATTTTTGGTCTTCCAAACTTTTTTATTTTTCTTCGTATTTTAGATTCAGTCATGTATGTTTTTGCAAGATTTATAAATTCGTCATGCACAGTACTTTGTTCAGACGATGTAAACTTTAATGCATATCCTTCGGCTATATTTCCTGCAAGATGATTTCTAAAATCTTGGTCCATATTATAACGTGTAGAGTTTGATACTTTTAATAATATATCAAATACATTATCAGATAAAACCCCTCGCATTAATAAAGGACCAAATGGTGTATAAAACTGATTCATTTACTTTAACTCCAAGGAAAAGGACTATTAGAAGTAGGATGTAGTTCACCTTTAATATATCGATTAAATCTAAATGGCTTAAGAAGTGAATTTTCTTGTCCTAGAATCTCATCTGAAACAAGGTCTCCAACTCCTATCATTTTATAACCGTGGTTAGAGTCAGCAATTATATAAACGTTTTCACAAAAACGATCAAAGATAGGAAATGAATCTGGTGTGAAACATCCTAGTCCACCTGATGGACCTTTTTCATATAAATTAGCCTTTCCTTCAAACCTCTTTTGACAATGTGCTAGAGCAGAGGTCCACATATGAGCAAATTCGTATCCAGTTTGATAATGCTTTGAAGCCGTTCCATATGGATCTACTTTGACATCATTAAAAAGTTTCTTTACTATATAAGGAGCGGTACCACCTTGTACACCTTTAAAGTTAAAGTCTGGTTTATAATATATGCCCCACATTTCATCTGTAATTAAAGAACCATCAACACTTGAAAATAAATGAGCATTACTATCTACATGAATTACTGGAGGCATTCCACCATCATTGTTTTTTAATAAATTAGGATCAACACCTAAAACTCCTTCTTGTAAAAACCAATATATCCACATTGGGTAATCTTTATATGTTTGTCCTTTTTCAGATTTAATTGTAATTTTACTAGGTAGTTCAAGCATATTCCAAATATCTCTTACCCAAGGACCAACACCTACAATAACTTGTTCACATTCAATTGTACCTTTAGAAGTTATAACACCTGTTACTGTATTACTATTATCCTTTTCAAATCCAATGACTTTTGTATTTGTTATAATTTCTACACCAAGACTTTCTGCTTTACGTGCCAACCCATAAATCGATGGTGTAGCATTTGCATATCCACCTCTTTTTTCATGTAACACAGATGTAATACCTTTGGCTTGCCAGTCACTAAAAATAGTTTTCATATATTTCATGCAGTCATCTCTACCCTCAATAAATTCTGATTCGTACCCTAATTCTTTTTGTTGTTCGTAAATTGTTGTTATATTTTCTCTCATACTTTCAGGACTTATCTGCATATAACCAATTGGATGATAATGAAATGCTTTTGGATCACTCTCCCAAACTTTTACACTATGAGCCATAAGTTCTCTCATAGCAGGTTGGAAATAATTGTTTCGAATTACACCACAAGCAATACCACTTGCTCCTGAGGCAATATCGCTTTTATCAATAACTACAATATCTTTACCCGATTTAAGTTTTTCTGCTAATTTCCATGCTGTACTTAAACCATGTATTCCGGCTCCAATGATTACGTATTTTGCTTTTTTTTGTAATAACATTCTAAATATAATTATTTTCTAAATAATCAAATAATTTAATATTTGGTTTCCACCCTATATTCAATAAAAATTTGATATTTGCTTTATTATTAAGTCTTTCAAAATTATCACCAATTTTATATTCTATATTTTTTAAACCTACATGATCTACTATATCTGTTAATAAATTAGAATCTCCTGTACCTACATCACAAATGCCTACTAGATTACTACGCAATACTTTTATTATTGCATCACATACATCATTAACATGAATAAAATCTCTTGAATGATTAGTATTAATATAACGTACATCATGATTTAATAATTTAGGAATAAACATTGATTCTCTTGCGTTAGGACCATACACCGTTGTAAACCTAAGTCCAATACTACTTGCTGGAGCAAGTTTTTCCATGGTCATTTTTGAATATGCATAAGGATTTTTATCTGGTTCTTCAGCAGTACTAGAACTTGCGTAAATTATTCTTGCGTTTTTATATTTTTCAAATATGCGTAAACTTGCTATAACGTTATTTTGAAAATATGCGTTAGGATGTTTTATACTATCGCGTACACCTGAACGCCCTGCTAAATGTATTACTGCATCTACATCGTCAGGTAGTTCACAAGTGAGTAAATCCTGACCGTCTAAAATATCAATAGTAGTAACATCATAATCCTTTTGTAATTTTGGCAATAAGTTTGAACCAATAAAACCTTTATGACCAGTTAATAATACGTTTTTCATTTATGTCTTGCTCCTTGTAATACACAAACAAAATATAATTCTTCTTCATCGCTGGGATTATAAACTTTATGAAAAACACCATCTTTTATTAAAACAATGTCTCCAGGTTCAACAGAAAATTTATTATCATCTAATTGCATTTTACCTTGTCCGTTAATAAAAAAATAAACTTCCTCCTGTCCTTTATGGTTATGTCCTGTTGTTTCTTTTCCAGGGTTAAGACGTGTACTACTTAATACTAAATTTTTTAAAGTTATATTATCTTCGACTATATAGCGATCATCTTGTTTTACGATTTTACCATTTACTTGAAATTCTGGTATTTGTTTAGTGTACCAATTTTTATTACCAGTTATTTTCATTATAATACACTTACTCCATATTTGTAGGTAAATGCATTGGCATCTTCGATATCATTTACCATGGGCATACCCTTGATATTCAAACTTGTATTCAATAGCATTGGGCACCCAGTTTTCTTTTTCCATGCTTTTAATAACTCATAAAACCCTTCGTTATCGTTTTTAGAGACGGTTTGCACCCTAGATGTGTTATCATAGTGTATAATGGCTGGACAGTCTTTACCATGCGTGTACGCCGCTGTAAATTGCATATAGGGGGTGTTTTTTATAGGGGTTGGGAGTTCAAAGTAGTCATTTACATCTTCTTCTAAGATGGCGGGAGCGAATGGTCTAAACTTCTGTCTTCTCTTAATTCGGTTTACCATATCCTTAATTTCCACTCCTCTTGGATCAGCCAAAAGCGATCTATTACCAAGTGCTCGTGGTCCGAACTCTGCTTTACCATTTGCAACTCCTACTATTTTGTTTTCTGTTAATTCTTTTATAATTGCATCTACAGGATATTCACCTTTAATATTATGTCCTAAGAATGGATTTTTCCAATCTAAATGTTTCTTTTGCGATGCCGCGATACAACCTAATGAACTTCCTGCATCTCCTGGATTTGGAATAATCCAAATATTATCAAACAAACCCATTTTAGCAAGTCCTGAGTTTGCTACACAATTTAATGCAACACCACCAACATAAACTAAATTTCTACTACCATACTTAGATGCTTTATGCCATAAATTTGCAAGACATTCTACAAGAACAGATTGTATTGATGCGGCAAGGTCAACTGGATCTGCTCCGGCGTGCCAATTACCTAATCCTCTATGTAAATTCTTTTTTGATTTAAGAGGATTTTGCTGTACAAAATCTTCATATATATCATCTTTATAATCATCGTTTCCATATGCCGCCATACCCATTAAAATATATTCCTCTTCTGCAGGTTTTAATCCACAACGTTGTGTAAATGCAGAATATAATATTCCTAATGAGTGCGGATACCTTATAGTTTCTTTCCGTTCAATTTTATTTCCTCTTGCAACTGATATAGATACTGTATCCCATTCACCAATTGCGTCTACTGTAAGAATTACTGCTTCATTAAATGGTGATGTAAAATATCCTGCCGCGGCGTGTGAGTCATGATGCTTAACATATTCATCTATTTTAATTCCAAACTTGCCTACATGATGTTGAGGCATTTCTGTATAATCAAAAGCAATACCATATTGTCCAGCATATAATTGTCTTGTTTTCTTTAACAAAGGTTTTTCATAATACACTACCTTATCAAATGGTCCAAATGTATTTGCTTCGTTAACAATTTCTTGATTTAAATATTGATCATTTTTAATTTTGGAATAACGTTCTGCATGAGCGGCCCATAGAATATCTCCTCCACCGTCAATGTCTACTACTGCCATTGCGGCATCATGATTCATACAATTTATTCCGAGTATTCTCATTTTACTTGTATATAAACGGGTCTTTCTTCTTTAATTCTTTAATACGTTTTCTATAAGCAATTTCATGCTTTATCTTTGCAAATAAACGTTTTATCCAATTAAACATAATTCTCTCCTTTTGTTGTTATTTTATAATATATTTGAGCCGAACACAATATATTTAAACTTCCTTTCTTTTTGGTATCTTACTATCGGCACTAGATACACACGATTCGGTAATACATTTCATTGGTTTATTGTATAATTTAAAACCAGTTTCTATATTACCTAATGGTACATCACTACAACTATAACTTCGTTTAATACTACCATCCGGCTCTCTTATTATAATTCCTTGGTATCCACTATTACATAACCATCCTTTAAATTTATTAAAATTAAATGCGTTAAATCGTTCTGCTTGATCCATATACCATTTTTTACCTTTACTATCTTTAAACTCTACTTGAAAATGTGCGGGAACTGATATATCATTTTCTTCAATATCATGTGGCATTTCAAATTTTGGTTTTGGTCTGGTGACATACTTACGTTTTGATTCTGTATATGCTCTTTGTGGCATTCCGTTATACAACTTATCAAGCATTTCTTTTGAGTACCCATCTACAACTTTACTTGCAGTAGGATCTGATTGCGGTTTAAGAGTTACATTAATACCTTGTTCATGAAAGAATAAAGCATTGTCATAATACTTGTTAAATTGTTCTGGTACCATAACCATATTAATTGTTACCTGAACATCATGCTCCTGACAAAGAATTAACTTATCAGCAAAGTCTTGCATTTTTTCTTTGGTGTCCAAATGCTCTGTATGTAAACTTGCAGTAACTGATGCTCGATGAAATGGTTTTGCATATTCTACATACGTTTTAAACCATTTCATATTTCTAGAACAATTACTTGTCATATGTATTGAAGTATAATTTGTACTCTCTACATCATCCGCAAGGTATTTTAAAATATCTAAATACCCAGGGTGAAACGTTGGCTCACCACCACTTAAACTAAAATGAAAACTATTAAATCCATTTTGTCTTGCTTGTTTTTTTATTTCATCAATAGTACGAAGACAAAGTTCTGTTGGTCTATGATCTTTTTTATCTGACCTAGCATATGGCCAACAATAACTGCAACGGTAATTACAAAATCTACCAAGCAACCAACTAACAGTAAACAAATCACGATAAAGTAATGTACGTTGACCTACTTGAACAATATCATCAAATGGTATTTTTTTAAAATCATAATCACTCCATTTTAAATTGTTCATATTACTAACCCTTTATACTTCTCATCTAAATATCTTGTTTGTCGTAAATCCATAGGATCTGTACATCTAAACTTTTCACATATTACTGGTGTGGTTGGTAACTGAACTGACTCATCTAATGTATAAATGTTTGCCAATGGGCCTCCTTGAAAACAATTACCAATAAAAATATCTCCATTGGGGGCAACTTTTAATAAGGTTACACCAGCATAACAAGTCCATCCTTTAAAATTTGTTTTATATTCATAATTCAAACTATTATAATGATATGATTCTTGTTTAATTGTACCATCATCTTGTTCTACATATCCTAACAACCATTTCCTTTCTTCATTTACATCATCATACATTTTTTGTAATACTTCTCTATCATCTTCGTTATACCAACGTTCTTCTCTTTCATATATCTCGGTAGGTTTACTTGAATTTGTTTCATCTGGTGCAACTTTAGTTTTCTGATTTACTTCTTTTACACTTGGTTTAGTTTTCCATCTATAATTTCCTTTGTCTGTTTTAATCTTACTTTCTGCAACAAACATATCTTTTTGTGGACGAATTACTCTATGTTCAATTTTTTCAATACCCCAATCTTTAAATTGCTGTGTTAGTTCGGCAATCTCTTTTGAAAACCCTGGCAGTACCATAAATCTAGCAACCAATCTTTTAGGTTGAGTTTGGCCTAACTCCCATCCATATTTGTCTTCGGGTATATTTTTATTCCACCACCTTCTCCATCTTTCTAATTCATATGCTTTTTTTGTAAATTCTTCGAGTTTTGGAGTAATATGTTCAAAATGTAAACTGTATGTAATATTATCAACAAGTTTATACATTGACCACAAGTACTCTATTGTTCTACTACCGTTTGTACAAACAGAAATTTCATATTTTTTATCTTGCAAATACTCTAATAATTTAATAAAGTCTGGATTAAGTGTTGGCTCACCTCCAGTTAAACTCCAATGAATATTTGTGCCATATCTTTCTACAATTTTATCTACAAAAATTTTCATCTTTTCAAACAATACGTGCTTTGAATAATTGTCGTGTATAAAATCAGCACAATAAGAACAAGCAAAATTACATCTTTTGCCTATATACCAATCTATCATCATGGTATTTCTTTTATTATGTTTATATTTTGTTGCTACTAATTTCGTCATTATACTTTTCTTTATTCCAATATTCATTTTGATTACAATTATTTGCACACACATCTGGTTTACAACTATTCCAATCACTTATTATCTTATTAAAAAACTCATCATCCATTATGGTCTCTAAGGATCTTTGATTTAAATCATTATTAAAATTTACAAAATAAGTTCTTGCATCTTCTGACTTTCCAATAAATTTTAAATAATCGTCAATAACTTGCCAAGAATGAAAATAACAACAAGGTAATAATTTAAAATCGTGAGTAATATACATCATTTTCTTTTTTAGAACTTTACAAGATATTGCTTTTGCAGACTTAATTGCTTCATACCTTACATTTTTTTGTTTAGTAACTGTTGGAACTTCTGGAACTAATTCTCCTATTCCTTCAGTTTTAATAAAAGTATCTTCCTCAGGAGAGTAATGCCTAACTGATGGCTCCCAAATAAAATTATGAAAACCTAAGTTGTATGCTAATTTTTTTGCCTCTTCTATTTGATGTTCATTATGTTTAAAAACAATAAATTTCCATTCTGCAATTCCTCCAGCATTAATATATTCTTTTGCACTTTGCATAATTTTACTCCATTTTGTTCTAATTCTATAGAGATGATTAGTATCCTCTAACCCATCAATACTAAAGGTTACTGCCGCTTCAGGATACTTCATAGATATTTCACCTAAGTCTTTCCAAACTTTAGGTGCTCGTAAACTACCATTTGTATCCAGACATACTGCTTTTAATCTTTCTGCACAATATCTAAATATATCTACTACTTGTGGATTCATTAATGGATCACCACCAACTCCTGCAAAATAAAAAACAACGTTTCTTGGGTCTGGCAATTGTGATACTATTTTTTTAATTTGATCAAATGTTATATGTCCTTTATCAAATCCTGGTCTTTCTTTATCTGTCCCTAACAACTGTCTTATACATAAAGGACATCTTGCATTACAATGACTTGAAAGTTCTATTTCAAACTTTTTAACATCTTCTAATTTTTGCCAATTACGCATCAAATACCTCCTTCAAATGAGGGAATACTTTAAGAACATTTTGTTTTCTTTTTATATCTAAGACACGTGTATATTCAATTAATTCTTCAAACGATCCTTCGGTTGGTTTTTCTACACTTCTTAATGTTTTCATTAAGATGGAAATCATTTCATTTGACATTTTATCTTGTAACGTTCCTACTAAAGGTTTAAGTTTTTCTATTGCTTCTTCTCTCAAGTGCATAGGTACGTGTTCAATTCTCATTAAATTTGGATTAGTAACTGGATCCATTCTCCATTTTAAATCTTTTAAATTATTATTTCGAACAAATTCATTGAACCAATTAATTAATCTATGCATAGTACAACTATTAAAAACCATTACACTACTTGTTATCCATTGGCTCCAATGTGATCCTAGTTTTTTAGTTAATAATAAATTTTTTTCAAGTAAATCCCATCGGCTTCCATACCTAATATAATCATTCTCTTTACGATACGCATCAATTGATATTCCAATCCATCCACTTTTAAATTGGTCCCATAACTCAATGTGTCTTTCTCTTAAACTATGAATATTAGTATGCACATGAATATGAATATGTTTATGATGACCCGATTTAACTATCCTTGTTAATAATTTCCACAGTTGCTTATCAACTGTTGGCTCGCCGCCATGAATTTCGATATATTTTATATCTGGTAACGTCTCCCATAATTGCTTTTTAAAAAATTCGTTATCACCAAGATAGCCATAAGAAGAAAAGGCTCTTAGTGCTGTTTCTGTTTGTGATTTATATGTTTCAGGTAATTCATTTTTATACTTGGAAAATTCTTCTCTAATTTTACTGCTAGTTTGTGGAATACACATTCTACAAGCAGAATTACAAATACTGCTTAACCTTAATTCCCACCAAGTTGGCAATGTTTTAATATATCCATCATTTGCAACAGCCTCAGCAACCAAATGTTTATTATCTTCATAATATTGTGCTATCGCACTAGATCTTTTACTATTGGCTCCCATAGCATCTTCTTGATAACAAGTCTCACAAAATTTAATATATTCTCCTTTAATCTTTTTCTTTCTAAAATCACGCATAAAATCACTATTCCATATTTCTTTAATAGGATCTTTAGTAAGATTCCAATATTCTCCGCCTTCTTCTAAAAGATTATCTGCTGTACGACTTTTTTTAATTGGCGTCATGCCCATAACTTGACTACAAGGTTTTACATGACCATTAGGTCTTGTATTCAATGTCATGAACGGCAATAAACAGAATTTTTTATTTTTACTATAATCCATTATTAATATAATCCTTTAGGTAAATCGTACCATGATTTCATACTTTCATATAATTCGGGACAAGTTTCTTTCCAATTGGTTCCTCTAATTTCGTCCAACTTATCAAGGTAATGCACAGAATTACTTCTCCATTTTATAAGCATCTTATCATCATACTTGATCTTATACATAAAACGAACAAATCTATCTAATATTTTACAAGCATGGTTAATTTTTTGTTCCCAAGTTGCATTTTTACTATTACCATATTTTTGTTGCCAATCTGTTTTTATAAATTTATTTTTATACTGTTCAAATCTTTCTTTTAATTTTTCTTTAAACTTATCATCTAAAATATTAATATTCAAATAAGCAGGCCTATGTACAGGATGAGGTGTCATCACAGGTGTTTCTTCCCACGGACCAACTCTACTATAATTGCTTGACATTAAATATTCTATAAATTCTGGCAATTGCCATATGTTTAAAATTTGAATAGTACTTGTTATATGAATATCAAAATTACCTTCTGCACTAGTAAATTTTCTAAAATTCTCTTCAATTTTCCACCACTTGCTAGGAAATCTTATTAAGTTGTTTACTTCACCAACTCCATCAATACTAACTCCCATTATTACAAGTTTAAAATACTTCCAAATTTTCCATGCCCTTTGTGGTATGTTTGTTATATTACTATTATATTCTAATACTAATTTGTCTGCAACACCAACATCAATACATTTTTGCAAAAAATCATAATGAGCATTTATCATTAATGGTTCACCACCTACAATATAAATTCGTCTAAACTGATTAATATGTTTATAAATTTGTTCCCATAAATTTGGATCATCACTCCATTCAAATATGTCTTTAGCAGGTTCTAATTTATTTTTTTTATTTTTAACAAGGTCAATCTTTTCACCACTATCATAAAAAGCATTATACCCCCAAACTTTATTATAATCATCATACCATTGATTACTATCTGTTGGCGAACACATTATACATTTAAGATTACATAAATTTCCAAAACGTATATCAAGAAATGTTATTGGAAACTCTTCATTTTTAATTGTACCATCTGATTGTGTTAATGCTTTTGCTTTTTCATAACTTGGATACGACTCTTGTTCTGTAATTTCTGCTAATAACGATCTTTCATATATGTTTCGAGATTTCATTCCACTTTTAAATTCTCTTTCACACCTTAAACACGGTTCTGACCATTTTCCTTCCAACATATCTTTACGAACATTTTTCATCATTGTACTATTAAGAACATCATTCCAACTGGCGGAATCTATATGTAAATTTTTTCCATTACTATCTTTTATTGTTCCTCTACTTTCACTTGCCGCACTATGACAACATACTCTAAAAGAACCGTTTCCTTTAACACTAATATGAGTCCAAGGCAATACACACCAACTGTCTGGAGCATTTTTATTGGCTTCCATATTAGTATGATAAGAATCTTTAAGTTTTTTTACTTTGGCCATGATCCATAACCTCCTATATCATAATCTTCATCTGGCCATAATTCTGCTATCTCCGGCAATACCTTTCTCCAATTGGTTGCTCTTGCTTTATCTAAATCATTTAAATAATTGTATAAAGTTTTATTATATTTTTCCCACGTATGTTCATTTGACATTAAGTTTAAATAAAATTGTTGATTGTAAATATTAACACTTTTCATTTTATTAATAATCTCATTTTTAAATTCCTTTGGTAAGTTTTTTATACTCATATGTTTTGGTGTTTCCACCCAATCTGCTAATCTAAAATCAATATTTGGCCATTTTTCAGTACAATATCTATAAGTGTTTGGTAAGTGCCAAATATTCGTATTATACGCGGTCCAATTGAAATATGGTTCAAACATTTTATTATCATTTGTTTCATTTAAATAATCAAACATTTTTTCAACGCTTTTCCATTTCATTGGAAACCTTAAAAATTCTGCTACTTCTCCTATTGCATCTAAACTAATACCTAATGTAACTCTTTTAAATTTTTTAAGTTTATCAATATTATTTTTAGTTAATAAAGTTGCATTAGTAACATAATAAAATTCTACATGAAACTCTTTATTATTATGCAACCACTCTAATAAAGCATTGTGTTCTTTACTTGCAAATGGTTCTCCACCTAAGAACGATAACTTATGAATGCTCCCAATATTTTTTCTAATATAATCCCAAATATCTCCTTTTTCTGATATCCATTCATTATTAATACGATAACTTTTTGTATTTTCATATTTGTCTAATAAAATTTTATCTTCATACCATTTTGAACTATTACCAGTCCAACAATGCACACATTTTAAATTACAAATATTGCCAACCCTTACATCTATATGATTAGGCGCCATATCAACACTTCCATCATTATTAGTCTGTGTTCTAATTTTATCTAAATCAAATTTCCTATTCTCATTTATTTCTTGCCGTTTACTCCACCCTTCTAACTTTTCTTGTACATGACATTTTTCACAATTAGAATTTTTAACACCATTTAACATATCTTTACGTAATTGCTTATAAAAATCACTATTCCATGCTTCTTCAATAGACATTTTACTCAAACTTGGCAAATCTGGATTTGCTTTACTTCTGCCACATGGACGTATTCTTCCAAACGTGTTCATACCTAAACTAGTCCAGGCTAATATACAAGCGGTACCATTATCGTTTTTCATTCTACTAACTTCCTTAATAATAATCTAACACCAACAGGTCTGTTTCCGTCCCATGCAAGATGTATTGCTTTTGTAGGTGTAAGATTATAGTCTCTACATATTTTTTTATATGCTTCACCATATTTGTTTTGCCAAAAATCTGGACCAAACTTATCAATAAACTTTGTACCCATCCAAACAAGTATCTGATTATTCATATTAAACTGATTCATTATAGAAATTGGCCCCTGTGTAAAGTCTTTACTATATCTAACTCCAATTCTATTTGCACCTAACCCAAGTGATTTGCTTAAACTAAATCCAACACTTTTAATGCACGGTTCAAGAAAATTAAAATTAATATCCCGACAACACCCATACCAACAAGCATCAATATGTACATTTACATTTCTTTTATTACTAATCTTAATAATATTGTCCATCTGTGGATGTATATCTCCATAATAAGGAAAAGGCATACTAATAATCAGGTTATCATTCTCAACTAATTCTTCTGGTTCTTTAATTACTAACTTGTCACCAAGCAATCTCCAATGATACCTGTATTCGTTTTCTAACACAACAATTTTTCGTGTTTGATGCAAATCATCTAAGTATTGTGTTACACCAACAATTATATCTCTATTTTTAAATGTGCCTAATCCTGGTACAGAATTAAGTTGGCTTGTTATTAACCAATCATGAAATTTTCTTTTAAATGTACTCATTAACTTATCTGGCTCTGATGCAAAATTTTCACCACTTTTTAAAATTTCAGAAATATAATTATGTACTTCTGAATCGTACATACTTTGTGGTCTACTATATTGTAATAATTCTCTCATTATAAACCAAACCTTTCTATAATATGTTCAGGCAACCATTCTTTTGATGGCATTAATGGATCGTTTATACCTTCCCATCTATCACTTTTTACCAATACTAATCGGATTCCAATTTCATTGGCTAATTTTTTAGCATCTTCAACTTGATGTTCATTAAATTTAAAAACAATAAACTGCCAACTACTTCTTGTAAACCCATATTCAGCACCTAATCTCATTGCCTCTATCGATTCATTAAACCTAATATATTTTCTGTATAAATGAGCAGTATCTTCAAGGCCGTCTACACCAAAAATTATTTCATCATGGACTGGATCTAAAGCACTATACAATTCTTTCCACCATTCTGCTTTTTTTCCTGATCCATTTGTATGCAAATATATTTGAAGACTCTGATCTTTCGTATGTTTTCTAATATATTTTACAATATCAATAAATTGTGGATTATATATTGCATCACCGACTGATCCACAAAAATCATAATTTCTATATTGCATTCCATCACCAACAATTTTTGCTATATCATCTACTGTAAGTTCATCTTGTAAAACTTCTCTTCTTTGTCCTTTATTTGGACCATCTGATATAAATCTTGAACATTTTGGACAACCTAATCGACATCTATGAGTAGCATCCAATTGAATTTTACGAGATCCTTTAAAAACTCCATCTACATTCAAATAAGGATCGCGTATATTCCATGCACCATCTTTTAATCTACTTGTATTACCAGTTTCAGCATCTGTTTTATACTTTGCCTGTGTACCTAAACTATTTGGTCGTTCAGTATAACATTTATGAAGACATCTTTTTGGCAAATGACTTACATCATCATCTACAATAGGTTTTTGTAAACTTTTAAAGAAATTTTTATATAATGTAGATTCAAATACTTCATTTATATTATTATAATTGTTCAAATTAGTTACAGGATCACGTAACCACTTAACATGATTTATTGGCCATTCATTTGGTCCACGACCACCTTCCATTGGTGGAGAATTTGGCTCCCATCCATGGTCCGAAAAATAACAACATGGTCTTACAAACTTATCATGAGTAAGATAGTACGGTCTACCTTGTAAACATTTTGGTGCAAAAACTTTTTTACCCATTATTAACCCTCACTACATCTAAACACAACTCACTTATATTAATATTATCAGGCTGTTCAACTAACCATTTAATTGTTTTTGCAACATAACCAAGATCTAACTTTGGCATATCAGGATGTTTTTTATCTTCTACTGGTGTATGCATCCATCCTGGAGAAATATACGTTACTTTGAATCCACTAAAATTATCACCAGCAACCATTTGACTTAATCCTCTGCAATATGCTCTTAAAGCCTTTTTCTCACCTGGATACAACCAGGTACTTGCTTTTACAGGTGTGTCTGCACTTGATCCAATTGCAATAATATATCCTTTATGCTTTTTTTCTTTCCAAAGTTTTGCTATTTCTTGAATTGCTGATGTTTGATGAAACTTCCATAAAGAACTAACACTTATAAACACATCATATGACAAACTCAATTCAGCAAGGTCTCGTTGATTTCTTAAAGAACATAAATCTTTCTTTAATCCTGTTGTTCTACTAACAAACGTTGCATCTGGCCATATTTTACAAAGTGCACCACTGAGACCGTACTCTTGATTGCCAGCAATAAGAATATTTTTAGTCATCTAATAACCTCGCAAATTCTGGTACAACTTTTCTAAAGTCTTCACCACGCCTTTTATCTAATGTTGAAGTAAAATCTTTAAAATAAGTCTTATTTTCATTCCATAAGTCTTCACTCATTGTATACTTTACAATATAATCCCAATTTTGTTGTTGTCTTACAGTTGGTGCATTTACTAATCTTTCTACAACAATTTTTTTTGCCCATTGTGGTAATGCAGTACAACTAATATATTGTGGATGTAAACAATGTGTATGATTTATCCAAGCACCATTATCAAATTTATCTCTATTATATTTGTTCATCATATCTGCCCACCACGATGTTATATTTGGAACATCTAAAACATTTAACAATGTAATAGTAGGACGAGTTCCTACATGAACATTCATTTCTTTGCTTAATTGCATTAACGTTTTTACAACATTTTCAATTGTTTTCCATTTTGTTGGATATCGTTGATATTCAATTACTGGTCCAACTCCATCAATACTAGTAGCAAACTCAACTTTTTTAAATTTACTCCAAATATTGATTAACTTATTAGTAGGCATAACTGTACAATTTGTTGAATAATTTAAATAAACCTTATCTGCTCTACCCATATCAATAATTTTTTCAAGTATTTCGCGATATTCTGGAATTAAAAAAGGTTCTCCGCCTGTCATTTTTATATGTCTTACTGTTGGCAACACAGAATCTAACTTTGTTATATCAATAATATTATCTTTATTACTTTGAGCAATGACTTCATCGATTTGCTCGTCAGTAACACTATAACTAGGATATTTAAATCCTATTACGTGTCTTTTAACTGCTTTCCAATCTTTATACCAGTTAGTACTATAATATGGACCACACATTCTACAACTTAAATTACATCGATTACTAAAACTTAACTCCAACCAAGTAATCTTTGGATTATTCCTATCTAAATCTCTATGCAACTCTCCTATATCTTCAATATTTCTATTATAATTTTGTCTAAGGCTTAATCTTTTACCACCATCTTCTTCTTGCCAACACTTTATACATCCTGGATGCCTAATACCATTTGCAAGATCTTTTCTTACAACATTTTGATGTTCTCCTAAAAAAACTTCTTCAAGTGTTTTGTCATCTTTTATACTTTTCTTAAGTTTTTTAGGCATAACAAATCTACAACAAGGTTTAATATTTCCGTCTGGCCCTATAAATTGATGATTCCATGCAAGTGAACAAAAAGTTTCCATTATAATAATCCTTTAAAAATAGGAAAAACTTTTAAAAATCTATCGTCCCAATTACGTTGTTTGTTTAAAAGATTAATCCATTCTTGTGTTTGTGGGAATCTTTCACTCCAATCTTCTGCCATCATAAAATTAATAACACCTTGAAATCGTTTTTTACCGTATACGGCACCTAAAAAATCTTCTTTTGTTATACCTGCTTGTTTAACACCTGTAAACTTATCCCAATTATCATCAATCCATGGATAAAATTCTTTTTCATACTTGTCTTTTATTTGTTGTTTTATATTTTGTGGTAAAACTTTAACATTTAATTGAGGTGGCCAATAAGCAAAGTGACAATTAATTCCTCCAGCACCTAAAGGCCATTTATTAATTTTTTTGAATCCTTGCTCAACTTTCCATTTTGTAAGTTCTGGCAAGTAAGCAACGTTTAATGCCATTATAGTTGTTGCTGTTGTTATTTCATGCTTTGGATGTGTGCCATCTAAAATATGAAATACTTCTTCTTGTCTTTTCCATTGTGATGGGTATCTAATATAATCATTTTGTTCACCTAATGCATCAATTGAATAATGAAATCTTACTCTTTTAAATTGATCCCATAAGTCAAATAAATCATCTCTCCACTCTACTCCGTTTGAATTATATCTTAACTCCATGTTTTTTGCATGACCTCTTTTAATACATTCTTCTAATAGTTCATAGTGCTCTTTAATAACTAATGACTCACCACCAGCAAAATATAACTGATACATATGAGGTATTTGATCCATTAAATCTTTCCAGAATCTTGGATTATTTTTATGCCAGTTATAACTAGCACCATCTTTTCTTCCTTTATTATCCCATTGGCTTGTACTTTTTAATTTTTCATTTTTTATTTGTGGGTGCATTTGTTGCCATTCTTTAATCCACCCGCTAGAATCATGAGGTGAACACATAACACAGGCCAATTGGCATTTACTTCCTAAACGTAAATCAATATATCTAATCTTTGGTGGTGTAGATCCATCTTCGTTTGTTTCTTTTACTAATTCGTCTATATTAAAACGATTACCCCAATATTCAGTTTCCCAATTTCGTTTACTATAATGTCCTGCATCTTCTTCTTTATAACATTTTAAACACGGAGCAGGCTTTCCACCACGCAACATTATTTTTCTTACATTTCTCATATAAGAACTATTCCATGCTTCTTCTAATGTTGTATGATTAAAATTTGCTGGAACTCCATCCTCACGTCTTATTATTCCAACTTCACCACCACCTATTTTTTTACTTGAATCAGGATCTTGTACTGAACTTGCATTTGACGTACAACAAGTTCTCATCTTGCCATCTGGTCTACTGCTTAAATGTAACCACGGCAATGCACAAAAAGTTTCTGACGGTAATTTATTCATATTGTGACCCCACTACATCAAATTGTTTAGTACATTTCATTGCACATACTTTTAACCTGCCATCATTACACCCTTTCTTATTCCAACTTGCGGCAATATCATCAAATATACCTGTAGCAAATACTCCTTCTAATCCTACTTTGGTTGCTTTCAAGGCTTCTTTGCCTCCTGCTCTATCAATGTAATCCCAAATTTGTTCTACCTTAGGATCTTTATGCCACCATTTATACATACGTCCTGCTGTCCAACAACAAGGCAAAACAATTCCTTCTGCACTTACATAGATACTTCCAGTTTTTGCTACCTTACATGATATTTCTGCAACATCATAAAAAGCATCCATGGTTCCATATTGTTCTAATATACTTTTTTGTTTTTTTAATGCAGGATTTTTTAAATCATCACTTATTGGTTCTTTAAGTAATGTTGTTTTTTTACCTTTTCTGTTTACTGCTTGATGACTATCTTTCTTTTCTGACGTGTGTCCTGTAATAAATCTTGAACTTTTTTTAACAACAAATTCTTCTACATTCCATCTTTTTGCAGTTTCTCTTGCTTCTTCAATTTGGTGTTCATTGTAATCAAAAACAAGAAAATCCCAACGTGCTCTTCCACCACTCTCAACAAAAGCATGAAACGAACGTTCAACTAGTTTCCATTGCACATTTTGTCTATATAAATGATTTGTATCTTCGAGACCATCTACTGAAAATATCACTCTTCCGTGTGTCCCTAATACTTCTGCTAATTCATGCCACCAATGTTCATCTCTTGCACCTGCATTGGTATTCATGCTGAGCCACATAGTTGGATTATGTTTTCTAAAATATTTTAAAACTTCTAATGTATCTTCAGCAATAATAGGATCACCATGATTCCCACACATCTGCATGGCTGTAAGTTGCTTAATAAATGTTGGTGAAAATATTTTTTGGGCGTCTTTTAATGTTAATTGATCTAAATGAAGATGAGGATTTAATGCTCCACCGTTCATATTTCTGTCGCACATACTACACGCGGCTTGGCATTTTTGCGTAATTTCTAAATGAACTTGTCTAATGTCTTCTAGTTTATACATAATAATCCTGAGTTATTACAACCTAATCTTATTGCAAGATTAAAGATTTTTTTACTCGTTTGTATTTATTTGGACAAAATTAGTTTTACAGTTTTACCAGGTCCTGTTTTAGATGGCAAATCTCCATGTTTTGATATGTAATCGGCCAGTATTGCTTTGTACCAATTTTGGCTATCATGATGAGCCATTTTATTAAATTTTGACAGATTATTACTAGTTGCATCAAACGTTGCTAATGCTCTTGCACTTTCTTGTTGTAATTCTCGTAATGTTAAATTATCTAATTCCAATTCTCATAAACCTATTATATTTTATTAAATCTAGAACTCCTTCATACAAACACTCCGACATTGGTGTTTGTTTTGCAAATTCTGAAAGATTTTTAGAACAATTTACGTGTTCAGGTAAAGAAAAATAATCATTTGATTGTACACAAATAAGTTTTCCTTTTGGCAATTTACTATACCAGTCTGCAAAATTTTCTATATGTTCACATGATGTATTAATAAATGTATCGGGTACATCATATAATTCTCGTGCTTGACCATCTGCTCTATGTGTAGTGTAAGTATGTCCTGTATAATTTATATTATGAATATCTTGAGTTACGGCTTTAAATTTCCAGTCGTCTAATACGTGATCTCTATTTGATGTATCTGCTATATTCACACATGAAGGATCTATATCGAATGATCTTATTTTTCCAATATTAAGTTTACTATTAAACATCATTAATGCCAAACTAGCATACCATCCACCACATATAAAAACAGTTTTTAATTCTATATCTAATTGTTCTAATTTAGATATTAACCATATTTTACTATCAAGTTGTCCTCTACTTAAAACATCTAACCAATTAACATTAGGATATGCATTCATAACTTTACCCAATCGTTGTATAATAGGATACCAATTCAATTTTAAATCAGATTTTTCCTCTGAATGCATAGCATAAGATATATTGCGTAAAATATCTGCTGTTAGTTTATAATCTGTCATACTGTTTTTTTATCCAATTAAAATCATTTATTTTGTTTAATGCTTCAATATTTCCTCTATTCTTATAACCATACTCACGTCCTGCATTTGCTCCAGCAATAGCATATTTGCCATGCGGTTTTTTTATTCCTATTGTACACCAAATATCTAATCTTTCTTCTGTCTCCTCGTTTTTTTGATTATCAATAATTTTACTAGACAATTTAGTACATTCTCTAAATGCCGACTTCCATGTATTATATGGATCAGTATTAAAAGCAGTAACATTTGAAACTTGTGGCATTAACATAAATTTTGAACTTATACTAGTTGTCATATCAGGACTTGTCATATCCATTTCGATAGTTTTTATTCTAGGAAATAATTTTACACCACCATATCCGTATACTAAATCATTTATTGGATTAATGCATCTCCAAACATGAACCATATCTTCGTCCCATGATTCTGGAAGATAAGAAAAATCAAAATTATCAAGAATAATAGCATCAGCATCAATAATCCAAAACATTTTTGTCCAACACATTTTTGCTCCTACTATATGTGCTTGACGCAGACCTTTAACATTGTCTACTCTCTTTAACATTGGAAACCTACTTAATGCTTTTTGCCAATTTTCTTCTTTTTCTTTTTCTTTATATCCAATAAAAACTATATCATACATTCTTTGTATCACCATAATAAACTACATTTTTGGCTTTAGGATAAGATCTCCATGGATCAAATATAGTAACTGAATCATTATTAGTAATATTATCTTGTTCGTGAACTCTAACAATTACATTATTTGTTTCACACATATTAATTACATCCGTTATTGTTCCACCTAGTTCTTTAATATAATGTTGCACTAATAATGAATAAGAACCGTCTGTTATAGTTGTATTAGGCTTATATGTATTTGATGTAAAAAATACATTTTTTCCATATTTTAATATTTCCTTTGCCATATTCTTTGCCTGCGTTTCTCTTGACTTCATTATAGCACTGAACAAATCATAATGCAAATCTAATTTATTTGCCAAATACCTTAAAGCAATATTATCGCGAGGATGACAAGGTCCTCCATCACCCATTCCTGCTTTCATATATTTTGCACTTATAATTCTTTGCGTACTTTTTGCTAATGCTTTGGTTACTACATCAACATTCATATTACCAATTTTAACAGCAACATCTTGAATCATGTTTACCAAGGAAACTTTTGCACTAATAAAAGTATTATAAAATATTTTAATTGCTTCTGCTTCTTCCCAAGTGCCAAACTCAACACGTGGTTTGTTATCACAAATCATTGTATAAAAGTTTAATAAATTTTGTGCTCTAGTGGCAGTAGCCTGAACGCCTTTCATTGTACCAACAATAATCATTTCAGGGTTAAGCATATCCCAACCTACAGAACCCATAGCAATCAAATAAGGATTATAAATTAGTTTTGTATTTGTAATTAATGGAGCAAGTTCTCTTCTAATAGTACCTGGTAGTACTGTTGATATTAATGCAAGGACTTGTTCTTGTCTAATGTATTTGTTGCACTCTGTTAAAACTTCTTTTACTGAATCGTAATTAAAGTCCTTAGGAGGAAGATGACTTGTTGGTGCTTGTCCATCATATCCTTCTTCATGCGGAGTAGGTGTTGCTACTAATATAATATCCGATTGTTCAACTACTTCTTGTATTGAATCTTTTATATCTATCTTTGTACTTTGTTTAGGTATGATGTCATATCCGTGTACATGGTAACCTTTGTCTGCAACTGCTTCTGCACATGGCATACCCAATTTACCTAAACCTATAAATCCTATTAACATTTAAGAATTTCTTAAAATACCCATGATACTATCATGTAAATTTTTTTCTAACTCTCCGCCTCGTTTCATTAAATTATTATGATTTTCTTCTCGTATAGAACTACATTCATCAAATAATTCTTGTTTAGAAGATTTTCGTTTAGCAACCCATTTTATTACTTCATCACATACTTCATTTATTCTTCTCCAGTTGCCTTTTACATTATCATAATTTTCATTAAACATATTTGGAAATGTACTATATCCTAAACTATGCAATCTTTTTAAAGTACCTTGCTGTCCAACAACAAGGAAAGGACGTTTATAAAATATTGCTTTAAATGTTTTTTCACTTATAAACAAATCCTGATCAATATCACTGCGAGGCTTGTAACCAGTCCCTCCATCACGTTCTACTCTCGTTTCAGTTATAACGTGAATCCAGGCTTTAAGATATTTTTTGGCATCCATATCTTTATTAGGATTTGCACCTTTAAGAATATTATGTTTATCATTTTTAATTATAAACGGCAATTTTGGTTCAATTTTTAATTTAAATTTTTTTGCAAGTGGACCAATCCTTGGAGTGTATTTTTGTGTAAGTTGCTCTTCTCTTATTCTTTTTATTTCTTCATCTGAATACGCCCAAAATACTTCCCCGGTTGATGGCTTTCTCCAATACCATTTTTTTGCTCTCCCAAGTTTTCCTTTTATTAAATTTCCATCTTCATCAAGTTCATTAGGAAGTGCTTGTTGCTCTATCGTCTCATCTACATTCAACTCACCATACCAATCTTCTTCAGGTACTACTGAGGCACGAGGTGTTGGTAACTCTTTAATCTCTGCTCTTTTAAAATGATTATAATGATCATTATAAGGTTTTGATGCTAATGCTAGATCATACTGTAAATCTGTATATCTAGAACCTTTATTTAAATGTGTAATAACTCCAAGTGCCTTATAATCAAATAATCGAGTAATTGTTAAAAAACGATGCCAAGCAGGTCTTCTATTCAAACATAAAAACATATCACTAGGCTGAAAACGTTTATCTTTTGATAATCTATCAACCTTTTTATAATAACATTCATGCCATTGCCATTCTAGTTTATTTGCATGAAGACAAAAATAATTTGTATCTTTGAATTCTTCTGCAGATGCAGTTATAAAAATAAAATGCTTTTCTTCTAACCAATTATGTGTTTCTTTTAGTACTGAAAATATTCTTTTAAATGCTCTATCGTTCCAATTTTCCATCCACCCAAACAATACAATTTTGCAACGATTTTTCTTAATTGCATTATACGTCTCTTTTGGTATCCTATATAAACTTAAAATCTTTTTTTCTGCAACTAACGGATGCCTTAATTCAAATAATATTATAAAATTACTCAATGAGAGATCTTGCGTTGGTTGAAAATATTTTTTTAATTCAAATTCTCTTACTTTTTCATGCATTTCAGGATATCCTTTTGGATATAATATCCAACCGTCTTTTAAATAATTTTCTTTATTTTTAACGTAATAATAAATCATTTTCTTTTATATACTTGTATACCTCCATTGCAAAAATATCTTGACCTTCCTGACCTATATGATGATTCCGATTCCAAACAGTAGAAGAATCATTAGTAAATCTATCGTAATAACAACCATCACCCGCACCTCCCTTATAAATTCTTTTTATATTAAGCAGTTTATAAAGTCCAAGTAATCTTTTATCTTTTTTAATTGTTTTTATAGCAAATGGAAACAACATATTAATGAAAAGATATGGAACTTCATGTTTTTCCAAAAAAGATTGTAACGTAAAATGTTGTAATAACATTCTATACTGTATTTCTGTCCATTTACCCCAATCTGTTTTAAGTAATTCTTTATACATTATTTCGTGTTCTGGTTTCATTGGTATACTATTACGAGATTCTTTTGCACCAATCAACCCAGGAATAAACATATAATGACCAGCAACGCCTCTATTAATGACAAAAGGCTTTCCTGGATCATCTGATTTTAAAAATAACCTATCTGCACCTGTCCACCCGATTATAACAAAAATGTTTGATTTATTTTTTGCTTCATTTATAAATCTTATTGTGTGTTCTAAGATATGATCATTACTGGACCCTGGAACAGCATTGTTTATAATCTTTAATATTCCTAACTTTCTTCCTACATTATTTGCCCATGAGTCATAATAGCATTTAGCAGGTATCTCGGTAAGTCCAACATCTTGATCGAAACAATTTTTATTGTCTTCCCAAGATTTTAATTCACTCCCGGCAGTATGACTACACCCATGAATAAAAAAATTTTCTATCATATTTTTTCTTTTGTTATTAATACATCTGATGCACAATGACATCTATTTCTTTTACAAATAACTGAAGAAGTAGGCCATATAATTTGATCTGGTTTATTAATATCACCTATTGCCCCTTCTTGCATACAATTAGCCAAATAAACTTTACCTGACCATTGTATAAAAAAACTTTCTAACCCCAGATTACATTTCCATCCTTTAAAGTTAGATTTTCCTGCATTAATTAATTCTTGCTCTCTGCCGTATGAATTTATAACTTCACCGTCTGCAAAGTGAATATCTGATCTATCATCAATCTTCTGTGTAAAATATGTTTTAACACCAAGTTCATTTGTTCTTTCTATACCTGTTGTAGATGTATACTCCTTAAACCATTTTAACTGTTCTTCTGTATAATGGTGACCTTTACCTCTTTTAGTCCATTTTAAAACTTTTACTGCTTCTACTGTTATATTTTTATGCGGTTTACAAGATTCTAAAAACTTTAATCCTTTATCCCAAAATCTCCCATCCATCATTACTCTAAGATTTATTGGTGTTATATTAGCAATTGATAATGCTTTTTCTAAGAAGTCTTTATCTTCATAACTTGGATGATAACTTGCACTACAATATGCTAGATACGGAGCAAGAGATTGCATATATCTTGATGTCCTTGCAAGGTTTGTTGTTATGCCAACTTTATTACCAGCATCATGAATCATTTTACAAAAGTCTAATAAAAAAGGACTTAATGTAGGTTCGCCCCCTGATATTGCTACTTGCAATTTGTCATACTTTGAAAGTAATGTTTGCCAAAATTGTTTTGCATTACTCCATTCATAATTATGATTACTACCATTATGTAAACTTGTCGGACAATATTCACAAGCATTGGTACAAATATTATTAATAACCCAAGTGATCAACATTAAGTTATTAGTTCGTCTTTGTATTTTTACAACTGGACTTTGATTATCTTTCAAATTTCTCATATGCTTCTTCGTAAATGCCTGGATACATTTTTCTCACATCTTCCAATTCCGGAATAACTGCAAACACACTCTCTTTTCTAATTTTATCTAATTTTGCGTGTTTGTTTAAAAATAATCTAGCATACGCAGGATTATGAGGTAATGTTAGTCCGTGCATAATTTCTTTTAATTTAGGTGTTGGATCGTATTCATATTTTTCTTTATAATCTTCAATCCAAAACTTATATCTTTCTAATATTTCTTTTTTAAATTTGTCGCTTAAAATTGTTACGTGTTGATCTTCTGGCCAATGAACAAAATTCAAAAACCAATTATTGTACTTTACTTTCCAGGTATTGGTAGTTACAGCATAATTGTCATGTACCAATCCCATTTTAATAAAATGATCTATTATAGCAGGTAATCTAAAAACATTTAAAGCACCTACAGTTATACCAGGCTGTATATGAATGCTCTTATTCAAACCGATAAGAGTTTGAATATTTTTTTCTACCCTTGACCAAACTGTGCCTGATCTTACAAGTTCTGCTCTTTCACCGAATTCATCTAAACTTGGCCATATTTCAATCTTACCCGGCTCCCATAACTTCCAATAATCTAAAACACTTTTTCCTTTATGTTCTAGTTTTGTTGTATTGGTATTATACATTATTCTAACATCAAAACGTTTATGCTTTTTAAGTAATTCTAAAATATACCAATGATCGTCCATCATCATTGGTTCTCCACCAGCAAAATAAATTCTTTCTACGTGCTGTATTTGATCTTCTAGAAATGCTAACTTTGATTGCCCATCAACTTCTTGTACAACATTTAATCCTTTTTTATTTTGTCCATATCGTTTTTTACCCCAAATTCTAATTGCATCTGGTACCCAAGAAGAACTATGCTTTGGCCCACAACTTCTACATTTTAAATTACAAATATTACTAAACCTCATATCCCAATATTTTAATCTCATCTCAGGAACCGTACCATCAGGTAATGTAATATGCTCTACTTCTTTCATTACACTTTTATATGATTTGTTATTATGCTGTCTATTGCTGGTCATTCCTCTATCTTCCATATTCCAGCATCTAGTACAAATTTTAGAACGTTCTCCAGAAAGCATTTGAAGCCTTAACTTCTTTTGCTTCTCACTATTCCATATATCTTTGATAGAATCTTTGCTTAAATCACCTAAATTATAATTATAAGGTGAAGTTAAACAACACGGTATAACCTTATTATGTGGTTCAAATTGTAAATGAACCCAAGGTATAATACAAAAACTTTTAGATTTTTTAAGATCATCATATTTCATTACTAATATTTAACGAAAATTAAGTACGTAGATTTAGTTTTTTTTAACTATAAAACTCTCAACGCCTCTAATTGGGTTTTGATATACTTGTTTAAAAAACTTACTCTGTGTTGCTGTTAAAGGATTAATACCAATCGGGATTTCAACCTCATTAACTAATATTTCTCCTAACCTTTTTATTTCGTCTTCAATATTATTTGAATTAAATTTTGCTGACTGTTCTTCCCACATATTATTCAAATACTTAAAATCTCTTGTATGAACGATATCCCAATCTGTACACATTGTCATATATGTTCCTAGCCTAGCACCATAAATTGCCCATATTCCATTCTCAATATCGCTACCAACCATTTGCCAAATATACATTCTGTTTAAATTTTTCCAATGATTTTTTTTAAAATCGTTGATGTTAACTCTAACTCCTCTATCTAACGACATTTTAACACCTTCTCTAAATCCTGCTCTCCAAGACTGTGCTGGTGTATAATTATTATACACATCACTATACGTCTGATTTGTTTGAAGATATCTAATGTCCCAACAAAAATCTATCTGTGAGTGAGGATCATTGGGATCAGCATTTTCATGAGTTTTCATATCTAAAACATATTGCTTTGGCCAACATTTAAGTCCACCATTTCCATAAATTAATCCATTTACAACATTATATCCACACCAACTAATAACACTATTGGCTAAATCTGTTTTTTCATCAAACTCAATTTCAACATCAAGCCATTTTGGATTAATAATATTATCACCATCTACTGTTGTAAATCTTTCTGTCTCTGTTTGTTCTGCACAGGCTTTATGTGCCGCATCTGACCCTTCTACTCCGTGGACTCTTTTTACCCATGGAATCTTATTACAAATGTCTGCATAATTCTTTTCAGCATTTGGTTCATCATAACTTAGATAAAAAACATCATGGTCTCTTACATAAAATTTCTTAGTCATTTTCTCTCACGTGATAATAATCGTTATATATTTTTTTACAAAACACACTAATATTTAAGTTTACTGACTCAACATCTTCAATTTCATACTTTTCTTTTAATAAATCAATTTTTAATTCATTATGTAATAGATTTGGATTATCTTTTCCGGTAACATAAAACATTTGATACAAATTTTTATTAGAAATAGTTTTCAAAGCATTTAGAATATCTCCTTGTACTACAAGTTTCCATTTTCTTCTTTTTATGTCTTGAACTAAATTAATACCGTCTTGTACTTTTTCTACTACAGGTATTTGATATATTGTATGAGATGCTGGTGTTTCATTTACACTTTCTTCTAAATTTCCAAATCCTACTTCATTAATAACATATTTTTTTAACTTATCGTCATATACTACTAAAAATTGATTTAAACTTTTTGTTCCGTTTTTAATTTCATTAGAAAGAGTATCGTCAATTTCTATACAAGTTCCTTCTTGCGTAGGTCCTACTGTTAGAGGAACTCCTGACTCTGATTTAAACTGCAAGTACTGTTTCATTTGCTTCTTCTAATTGTTTTATTAAATAATCTGTTAAAAATCCTTTTTCAACATAATGTATTATTCCATTTTGTTTATAGTTTCCAATATAAAAATTATTTTTACTAAAATTTAAAGTAACTGCTGTACTTGATTTTACATAATCAAATTTCCATCCTTGGTGTTTTGGTTTTAAATGAACTACATTTATAAAAGAATCTTTTGCTGTAATTTCATCTTCATTACATAAAAGTTTTGATGTAATAGCAGAACTAACATCCATACTACACCATTTTTGTTTTTTCGTTGGTGTATATTTGTCATAAAATAATTTCCAATTCTCAATAACTAATCGTTGCATTCTATAAAATAATGCCGCTTCTTCCGATTTCTCAAAATAATGTATTGTATTATATAAATTTGGCAATTGATTTCTAACAAACACTTTTCTATATACAACAGACCTGTCAATTACACCTCTATATGTTCTAATAGCAGATGAATAAAAAATCATATAATTTTTTAAATATTTCCACCAACCATCTAAATTTTCAGTTACTAAAGTATCAGCATCTAATACTATTGTTTTCAAATATGGTGAAATATCAAATGCATTTATTCTGTCTTCAGCATTTAATATACTTCTTGGTTGAATTTTATTAAAAATTACATCATCAAGTACTTTTTTATATCTATCACTTACTTCTGTGTTTGTAACAACTGTAATATGGGCATTTGGGTTAAACAATTTAATTGATAATCCTAGAGCATATGCTTGTTTTAGATAATTTGTTTTCCAAGTATTGTTTGCGTATATTAAAAATCCTTTTTCTATCATATCCCTTGTCTTTCAATTAGTTGTTCTAATCCAATCTTATTCATTACATGAACATTTAAATCTTTAGTTGTTGCTACTGAATAATTTGAGTTGTCATTAGGAAGAGTACACAAAAAAGTAAACTCATCATCTTTAAAATCTTCTACTAAATCTCTATCAAAAATATAATATAAACTACCAGGAGGGTTTGTTGGCCAGTGTGTACTACTTTCAAAACCATTCATAATATGAATAGCAATACTAAATGCAAAATCGTTTCTAAAATTTCTCCCTGATATTTGATATATCCATCTATAATAATTCCAATTTTCTTTTATGTACTTTAATAACTCAAAAAATGTCTCCATTTTTTTATTTTTTTTAAAATAAAATACAGTTGCCCAATACATTTCAATAGATGTATCACTAACATATCTTATCTCCCATGGTTTTCCGTATGGATTTATATAAAGAGAATCCTTCCAAATCATAAAATCATCATTTAATTTAAAACAATTTAATAATAAATCATTTCCTACAATATAATCAGTGTCCATAACAATAGTTTCGTCATAGGGTGTTAAATTATATGCATCTGATCTATTAAAATTATTCCATTGTAATTTTTTTGAAACTTGTCTGCCATCACGAAAAGTTTTACGTTGATATACTTGAATTTTTTCTGCAGAAATAACTTTATCAAATATATCAATTAAATGTGAATATTTTGTTTGTAAGTGTTTTTCAGAATCGGTTATTAATGAAACTGGAAGATTTAAATGCTTTTTAATATGTTTTGCACAAAAAATCGCTTGCCTTACATAATCAATTTCATCATTGTTATTGGCAAATAATATTACACCTTTAGTCATCTTCCTAAAACGTCTTTAATATCTCTTTTTTTGATTTTATGTAATTGTGTATAATAATGATTTACATTTTTTGCATAAATGTTCATTACATCATCAACAAACTTTGCAAAGTCTAATATTTGTGCAGGATTATCATTATCATCAATTATTGTGACGTCTTTAGTTTGCCCTTTTTGTAAAAGTAAATTAATAAAAGTTATAAATTCTCGATTAATTTTAAATTTTGAGCCATTAGCATAATGTACATTTTGATCTAGAAACTTTTGCTTTAAAATTCTCTTTTGGTTATTGTATGTAACCATGTAATTGGAAAATTCCAGTGCTTTTTTTAATCGATCATCCATGAGCACTAGTATATATTAGTCAGAAAAATAGGTCAAGTAAGATATGAATTTATCTTGATTAATTAACTATTAATTGAAGTTATCTGTTACTGCAAATACTGGTCTACTATGCTGTACAGCACTTGCATTATTAGGATAATACGAAGTTACCGTTAATATAGTTGAACCACTTACATCTTCATCAACCGCCGCGCCAGTTCCTGTTTGGTCACCTGCGTCTTCATCAAAGCAAGTTACAATAAATTCTAATACAGTTGAACTAGAGTCTCTACAAGTAACAAAAAAGTCATTTTCTGCATAAACACCACCGCCGCCAACGTCATGTTGGAAAACTTGTTGTGCTGATCCTGTCATATCGACATTACCTATTGTAGTTTCATCACCGTTTCCTGTTGATGTTGTTGCAGTTCTACCATACTTAATAGTACCTGCATCACCAAATAAAGTACTCCATGATGTATATTTTGTTCCAGATCCACCTGATACTGAAAGTACCATTCTTATTTCTCCGCCTGCATTAAAGTATTGTCTTTTTGCATCTGCAGAAGAAAATGTAACTGTATAAGTTGTGTTAATTGTATCTGTTGATCCACCCCAAGCAGAAGATCTTGTTTCTGTTGCTTCTGTTGCCGTTGCAAAATTTCCTGCGGCCGCATTTAATCTATTTGTTTCTGCCGCTGTTCCTTCTGCTTCGTATTGTGCCCAACCTTTTTTAGTTGTTGCGTTAGTTTCTTCGATTATATCACCTGCTGATAGGCTGACAATAGCCGAAGTTGCTGATGCTGTTTGATGCAGAATACATTTATTAATATCTGCGTGTACAAGTGCTAAATGAGATGCTGTTACTACGTCGCCTGCGGCAACTTGTCCTGATGTTACAGTTACTCCGTAACCTTTGTCGCTTGACCCAGTACCCAAAACATTTGACACTTTTGTTTGTAATGTGTTGTATCTTGCCGCTGTTACTACTGACATAATTTTAATTCCTTCTTAGTCTAAATGTTTAATATTAAACATATTTATTTATCGTCGTTAATTAGGCACTTATTACAGTTTAAGTACGCATTCTATTAGTTTTATACCACTATTATCACTGTCAACCATTGCTACTCCTACCATATGGGCATCAACATCTGCATTTTTTGATGCTACAGAATAATGATTCCATGGTAGTGCTACTCCTACTGTATCGCTTACGTAAACTGCGTCTCCTTTATTCACTTGTCCAATAACTTTTACTGGAACCCTTCCTTTAAGTCCTACAATTTGTCCATTTGCATCAGCATTCATTAGATATGCTGGATTTTCTGATACAACACCAATTGGTATACTACCTAGTTGTGAAGCAGTTGCTTCTTTTTCACCACCTATACATATAACAGTACCTATAGGATACTCTTCATCAGTAAGATATTTTTCTGCCAAGTCAGCATATTGAGCCTGCGTAGCAATTGCGTGTACTACATTGGCTCTTAAATCAACCAAGTATCTGTCATTTAAATTATTTCCTGATCTAAAGGCTGTCCAGGCTCCGCCTGCGTTACCGTGTGTAGTTGTACCATCATCTGCAAATGATTCATCCCAAACCCAAAATGCATCTTGTAAATTTGGGGATGACGGTCCTTCACCATCATCACTAGATGCTCCTCTATTAACTTGAAGTCCTGTAAAGTTTACTAAAGCATTAATTACTGATCCTGCTGGACCTTGCTTCATTCGAATCATGTTATCTTCAACATCTAATGTTGATACTGATGTTGATACACTCTCAGCAGACGTTAATGTTCCTGTAACTGTTAAATCACCAGTGACTACCGTAGTATTTTCTAATTGTAACGTTCCATTATTTGTATTATTTTTTAATTTTGCATCTAAACCAGATATTGTAAGTGTTAAATCACTATCTGCTCCAATTGTAACACCACTATCATTTATAACTCCTAATGAACCACTGGTTGTATCATTAGCATCTGCTCTTAAAAATTGTGATGCTGAAATTGCCACTGAACCTATTGTATCATAAAGTCCTTCTGCTAATGTGGCTGTTCCTTGAAATTTGTTTCCTGCTAATGCAGACGATAATGTAATTCCTTTGTATACTGTAGAAAATCCTGCTGAAATTAATTCAGCACCTGGTGTACCAACAGTATTTTTTGGTTGAAATTCTTCTGACGCTACAACATATATTATCGTATCACCAACAACACCTTTTAATACATTTTTATTTGTACCTAATGATGATTCAATTACTTCAGGCACCATTAACGTAACACCTGAGCCTGCAACTGATGTTGGACCAATTAAAACCCAAGTACTACCACTATAAACATATAATTGTGAATTAGTAGTATCAAACCACATATCACCTTTTACAGAACTAGTTGGTTGCGTTACAGTAGTTGTTGATCCACCTACTGGTTTCCATTTGGTACCAGTATAAACATTTACTTGATTATTTGTCGCATCATACCAAAGTTGCCCTTTAACTTTGTTATCTGGTGCTGTTGTATTTGAGAAGTTTTCTAATAATTTTACAAAATTCTCATTTAACTTTTCACCAAATCCTGCGTATCCTTTTCCAAATAATGAAATATCAGTAGTTGTAGTATCAATTGTACCATCTTTTAATATTACTACTGTTGCTCCAGTTGTATCGTTTATTGTATAAGACATATCCTACTCGACCTTTTCTATGCTAACTCTATTAGGGGCGCTAGTAGATTCGTTTTCCCTAATCTTTACCAACCACCATACATCTCCTACTAGTTTAATCAACATAGTTGCTAATTGAGGATCTATGCTTTGTTGAAGTAAAGAAAACTCGCCGGGTGTCCAGAGTTCTTTTTCATCTATACTATTAATATAGTCTGATACGTCTTTTTTTGTAATCTCTGCCATTTTGTTAAATGCTCCTATTAATTACTATTTATTAGTGTTATGTTGCTTCTTGATTTGTTCTTCATCTGATATCCAATCCAAATTTTTGTATTTTTCACTTGTAAGATCTCTTAAAAATGTCTTAACATCACTTTCTGTAAGCGTCATATTGTGATATTTAACATATCTTTTATGTAGTCCTTTTTCTTTTGTTGCAGTATATACTAACCTCATACCTTTAGATCTAGCAAGTTCCATTATAGCATCAATACACATTTTTAAGGATTTATGGGCGGTTCTTGTACGTAATCCACTATCACCTTCTGGTTCTTCAACTATAACCCATTCCATAAATGCAAACTTTGTACCTACACCTATATACAATCCTCCACCACAAATAGGTGTACCATCATCACTTTCTACTATAATGCCATCAGGAGGTAAGCATTCCTTTGGTACTATACCAAATTCCCATTGTTTCCACCATCGAACCAATGTTGAATAATCACTCTCTAGATTCCATTTTCTAGATTTCATTATAAGTTATTTTATTATTTTTTATTAATAAGGTCAACGACTTGTTCGGCAATTTCTTCATCTGTTTTATGATACTCACTAAAATATTCCTCACCTAACTTTTCAAGTCCTTTTTGTTCAAATCCATCAAAATAATCTGTAAACAATGTATCGTTTATTAAGATTCTTCTATTCTCACAACCAAACACATATACAGTATGATCTCCTGGACCTAATGATTTACCAAGTTCGCTATCTAGAACTCTGATCCATTTGGTATTTTCTTTAACCATATGAGATCCTGAAACTTTTATTCCTTTATAGTCATATAGATCATTAACTAAAAATTTTCCACAACCAAACACAAAACCACCAACGGCTACTTGATCTCTTAATGTAACTTCTTCTACTGGTTTTGTTGATCCATCTGCCATTGTAATTGGTGTGCCTGCAATAAAGCAACCTTTATTGTGTACAACATGACCATCAGCAATATATAAATTATCATTTGAAACATGGAAGTTATATAAAGGCATATCCGGATCGTTTATTTCCTTTGATTTAATCTCTGTAATTTCAACCAAGCCACTATCCATCACAAGTTTGTCGCCAACTTTTAGTTCGCCTTTTAATTGATCATAAAGTTCAACGCCATCACGTTCTTTTGTTTTCTCTGGTTTAATTGATTTCCATCCTTCTTCTGTCATAAATGGATGTTCTGATGTAAAGAAATAATTCTCACTATCATTAAATGCATATAATTTTCTATTTGATAATACTGTTGGATCAAGAGCAATAACTTTATTATCTCCATTTTTTCCTTTTACTATATCGCCAACTATAATATCTTCAATATTTTTATCTGTACCATCTGCCATACGAACCTTGGTACCTGCAATAAAACAACTACCGCCGCCACCAATTGGTCCGCTATAATTTGATGCCGAACCTGTTGAAGAAGTTCCATCGTCTTTGTCATAAAAACCATACTTTGCACTGGGATTCCATTGGTATTGACCAACTGAAGGAACTTGTGGACTATATTGACCAGTAGGTAAATTACCTGTTGCTTCATGTGGATTAACATAAGAAGGTTCGCTTGGAATAATTCCATCACCTTGGCCTCCACCTGCTTGATGCGGTGGTGCACTTGCAGGAACATTTTCTACAACTGGTGTTCCACCAGTTCCATCTGTTCCTGATGTTGATGCGCCTCCTATGTCTCCAAATCCATCAGCCATTGATGTAAAAATAACATCACCACTAAACAATGCTTTCCATACCCCTGATACTTTGGTATATCCTCCAATTAATTTTTTCCATACACCTGCTACCTTATATTTCATTGTTGGCATTTTCTTCCATGTACCTCCAACTTTAAAAAATCCTTCTGCTGGTATATTAAAAACTACAATTGCTAATCCATCTTTACCTGCATGACCTTCTGCTCCGCCTATTGCAAGAGGATTTGTATAAGCAGTATAACCTAACACAGATGTAGGAGTTTGTTGTGGTGTTAATCCTGATCCACTGTTTGATGTTCCGCCTGCAGGTACTAAATTTCCTCCTGAGTACCCAGCATAGCCTCCCATATCTCCGATGTTACCCGAGCCACCTTTTCCGGCCTTGTTACCGCCTCCAGCGCCTCCGCCACCGGCACCATCACCTGTGTGTTTAGCACCATTTTCTCCTAAGTAACCTGGTGTATGTGCTGTTGCTGAATTTGTATTAAGGCCAGCACCCCCTCTTGAAGCCATTCCAGATCCACCTGCTCCGCCACCGCCACCAGCGATAGCAATTTTAATATTATCTAATGTTTGTCCCGATTCGTATAATGTAATTGTTGTGGCACCTCCACCACCACCTCCAGAACCTGATGTTCCAAATGTACCCGATTTTCCACCGGTACCACCTGAATACCCAGTCATACCTTTTCCGTTGATACCACCTTGTGCAGTAGTTCCAGAAGATCCGCCACCAGCGCCGCCTCCAACAGCAACTACCATGCTTTTTTTACCAGCATATGCAGACATATCTATTCCTGTGGCTGTAACATATTGTCCTGCGGCCGCGTCTGCACCTTCTCCAGCATAATCTGAACCACCAGAACCTCCGGCACCGCCCCATAGATAAACATCTATTGATGCAACACCAATTGGTATATGTGCTATTTGAAGTTTTCCTGTGTACTTAAAGACTTTAGTAATTGTAGTGATTGCCATGGGATTATACCTCCCTTACAAACCAAAAGTCCCCGTCATTTCCGTCACCTGAGGTTGGCAAAGTTGTATTAACAAATTTTGCTGACCCTCCCCATAGGTTACCAAATGTAACAACGGCACCAGTGGTTGGTACGTTTAAGTTAGAAGTGTCGCCTTCTGCAATTGCTCCAACGGCACCTAATGTTGCTGTTGTAACTTTAACATTACCTGACGCATTTGTTTTTAATACTTTTTCTTTATTAGTATGACCATCTACTGTGGCATCTGCTAATGTTATAACTTGAGAATATGCTTGATTTTCTCCAGCAACCCAATTATTTGTTGAAACTTGATAAAATAATCTTGCGTCATCTGTATCACTAGTTTCAGCAATTAATCCTGCGTCTGCTTCTGCGTTACCTGTGTTTACTTTAATAAATGCATCATCATATGTACTAACGTTTGAACTTGCTGTATCATGTTCTCCCGATACTGTTAGATTTCCTGTAATTGTTACATCACCTGTAAGTGCTATATTACCTGTTGTTCCTGTAATTGCTATTGGAGTTTTTGTTACTCCGCCATCATTAATTGTTACTGATAAATTTTTATCTTGTGATGGATTTCTTAGTATTACATGATTATTGCTATCAACTTCAATTTCAAAATCTGACGTTGATCCTGTTGTTCTTCCTATGCTTAATTGATTTGATAACGATGCTACATCATTTTGTATTGTTAATGATCCTGCCATTGCGTCACTTGTATCTGCTCTTACAAAATTTCCACCTGCAATAACTGTTGCTGATGTATTTGTTGTGCTTGATACTTCAAGTGCCGCCGCCTGTGCTGACGATCCTTTAAAACTAGCACCTAATAAATTGTTTAATGTAATTCCTGGAAATATCTTTGGAAATCCTGTATTTGCGGCAAGCCACGTAGCATCAGGTGTAAATTCATTTTTTGATAAAATTGCAACTCTTGTATTTGCCGCATACATTGAAGAAACAACGTGTGTTCCTCCGTTATATGTTACTGTGTCAATTTTCCATCCTGATTGTGTTTGTCCATCTGCCCATACTGGCCCAACTAATTTCCATGATGCTCCTGTATAAGCATAAACCTGATTGTCATCTGTATCTAACCAAAGATCTCCTGTTGCAGAAGATGTTGGTTCTGTTGCTGATGCTCTTGCTCCACCTGTTGGTACAAAAGCAGTACCATTATATACTTTTATTGATCCTGCTGATTCATCATACCAAAGTTCTCCTTTTACTGGAGCAACTGGTGCCGATGCTGATGCTGAATTTTCTAGTAATCTTACTAAATCTTCATTTAATGCTTCACCAAATCCTGAATAACTCTTACCAAACAATATTAACGATGTTGTATTATCGATTGTACCGTCAGTAATTGTTGCTATTTGATCACCTTTTGTGTTATTGATATAGTATGGCATAATATTACCCTTATTTATAGTCTCCCTACACTAATTAAAATGACACTTTCTTTCACGTCTTCTTTAGTTTCTATTGCTTTTCCTACAATAGATCCAAGTACTGGAGACATGGCTTTTTTTGCACATCCTGGTTTATCACCTGCTGTTGTAAGCAAATCTCCTTTTGAAACTGTTCCATAAACTCTGCATTTTACTTTTCCTACAAGAGCAACTATTTGCCCTTCTTGATCTGTATTCATTAGATATGCTGGATTTTCACTAATAACTCCTGCAACTCTTGTGTCATTTGATATTGTTGATTGTGTAACTTCTTTACTACCTCCAAATATAACAACTGTACCTACTTGATAATTTCCATCTGATTCATACACCTCAGCCAAATCAGCATATTGAGCCTGACTTGCTGTTGTAGTTAAAATATTTGTAGATGGATTATAAGAAAGTCCTGCATCAGTAAACAATGCTTCGTTACCATTTACTGTTACAAATGTTGGATATACTGTTGTATCTTCTGTATCTTTTGCTGTAACCGTTACTTTTGTTGCAATAGGGGCCGTGCCTGTAATATCACCTGTAACGTTTCCAGTGAATGCTCCTACAAATGATGTTGCTTTAATTGTGCCTGTTACATCAAGTTCAGCAGTTGGCGTTGAATTTTTAATTCCAATTCTACCTGTTGACCCATCAATCCTAAGCATTTCTGTTGCAGTTCCATCGACATTTGTTTTAAAAATTATATCTTTATCTTGTGTAACATTTTCAAGTGTAACATTATTTGAATCTACTTCAATTTGAAAATCTTGTTGATCACCAATATGAATTCCATCATTAGTATCCAATGTTAACCTACCGGTCATTGTATCTGCCGCAGTGGCAGTTATAAATCCTGTTGCATCAATTCCACCAAGTGCATCTGCATTCGTGGCTGTGCCTTGAAACTTTACTCCAGTTATTGCTGTTGTTAAGGTTATTCCTTTTTTAACAGTACCAAATCCTGTAATAGCAGTTTTAGGAGTAAATTCATTTTCTGAAATAACAGCAATTAAATTTGTATTATTCCAAAGTTTTGTAATTACTTGCGTTGCATCTGTACTATCTGGAATAGAATCAAATGCAAATCCACTTGTACTTGATGACGATGGACCAACTAAAACGTGAGATGCTCCATTATAAAAATACAATTGGTCAGTATCTGAATCGATCCATATATCACCTTGTGATGCCGACGATGGCTCAGAAGTTTGATAAACTGCTCCACCTAATGGTTGAAATAATACACCTGAATATACTTTTAATCTTTGTTTTGATTCATCATACCAAAGTTGTCCTGCAATTGGTTTATTCGGAGCAGTTGTATTTGCAAAATTTTCTAATAAATGTAAAAAGTCTTCAGCAACAATTTCACCATATCCTGAATATCCTTTACCTACAAAAGCAAGATCTGTTTCAGAATTTAAAATAGAATCTTGAACAATGTAAGAACTAACAGATGCTGATGAATTGGTTTTATTTACTGTATAAGCCATTTATTAATATCCTGTATTACCACCCGATGTTGTTCCGCTTACAACATTACTTGTTGACAATGCTGTTGAACTTGTTTCTGTAAATGTTGTTAATGATTGTACTCTTAAAGTATAATCTATTTGAATTAATCTGTTTAATGATTTTTGTACTGGGTGGAATATAACGTGTGTTAGCAACTTATTTGTTGCTCCATCTTCTGTTCCTTCCCATGATCTAAGTCCTAATTCATCAAACACATAATCCCCATCAAAATTTGTTGTATTATCAAAAGCCGCCTGTCCTGTTGGCTCTCCATAATCTAAAGTGCAAGTACAAACAATGTCAGTAAATTTATTACCTGCTGTATGTCGTACTTCCATTTTATTTCGTGTTGTGTCTTTGTTTGTAGCAGAATTATCATCTATTACTTTATAATATGTTTGTGCGTATAACCCTGAATTTGTTCCTGTTGAATTTGGTGTTAAATATGTTATTACTCCAGTTGGATCAACTGTCGTGCCTCCATTTCCAAATGCCATTTCATGTATAAATCCTGTTGTCTTATTCCCTAATGAATTTGCTAATGCTTGAGACATATTCTCATAGTGAATAGCATTTCTTTTATCCACCATTACTTCTCCGGTATCCGGATCAAATATTTTAATGTGTCCAGTCATCATTACACCCGATTCGTCATTTGGTACGTTTGATTTATTCTCTGGTTTTTCTTCTGTTTTGATTTCCTGTTTCATCTACTGTATTTATTCTGGTGAATTTGTAGGTTCGTCTGCTATGAATCTAGCCTGATTAGTAATAGACTGTTGGAGTCCGTTACCATCAGAAGCAGTACTTAAACCTTGTGTATACCAAACTTGTCCTTTCTTTTGTAATATTTTAACTTGTACATTTGCCGCTGGTGGAGATGATAGTACAACATTCGCAGTACTTCCATCAACGGAATAATTTACTGTGCTACCGTCCTCGCTTGTCAGCAACAATCGTTGGCCACCAATGAATATGTCTAACTGACTTGCAGAAGACGGAGCAATTGTAGTAGTAAATGATACTTTTGATCCATTACCTGTATGGGTATTTGAATATATTGTATCACTATAAGGCACGGTTTGCTTACCGCTGGCGTCTACTACTGTTGATCCACCAATATGAGCCTTAATTCCTGTTCCAAGTGTTCCTCTTCTAACTCTAGATAATATATTTCCACTTTTAATGAAATATTCAATTCTTTCTTTATCTATGAAAATTACACCTGGTAATTCTGTAGTTCCATCAACTTCACCTAATACTGAACCATCTTTTACTGTAATTGTTTTATCTGATTCAAATAAATCGTTTGCTAAAGTTGTTGTTCCTGCTTTACTAATTCTTTTATAAAATGTTCTATTCAACATATCTTTAAAAATTCTAAATCCTGTTTGTCTTGTTTCAGATCTTACTGCAAAGTACATTATATCAATTCTATCTGCATTTGTAATTGTTCTTCCAACAATTTTTACTGTATTTCCTGAAACTGTATAATCAAATCCTTGTTGCAATGGTATTGTATTAAACCAAACATAAACATAATTTGAATTTAAAGGAGTATTATATAATTTGTGTACACCTGTTGTTCTTCCTTCTAACACTTCACGTTTTAGATTCATTCCAAGTGCATTATTAAATGTTGTTGCTAATATAGTATCATTTGCATTAAGAGTTATACCATCTGTCGCTAATTGAGTAGTTTTTAAAACAATATCTGACCCAACATATGAATAATGATTATCTACATTTGTTGTAATTGCTATTACATCTGTATCTGCTGGTGGAATTAATAAGTTTACTTTTTGACCAGCAAGATCAATTGTATAATCAACATTTAATAATTTTATTGTACCATTAATATAAACTTCAACCTGACTAGCCAATGTTATTGTTTTTGCTGGGTCCACCGTTGAATCATCCGATAGTCCTGAAACAACTCCGTAACTATATGTTGATCCATCTCCTGAATAGTAAGTATTGTCTGGTCCTCTTAAAACTTTTCCGTTATGTTCAAGAATTGTAAGACCAGCATAAGGTCCATATGTACCAACAGGATAAGTTAATGCATATCTTGTTGTTGATCCATCATACGTTATAATACTTGATTGTATTTGAGCATATGCTCTACCCGAACCTAACGTTTGATTAAATCCTGCAATTTGTATTGCTTGTCCTGTTGTTGGTGCAGAATTAAAATTAACAGTAATTGTATTTGCTATTGTTGTTGTTGTATAAGCAGTAGTTGGTTCACCGTCTATTGTTATATAAAGTTGTGAAATAGAACTATCTGCGTTAAAATTCTCTCTTGTTGCTGTTTTAAATGCTGTTGTTGATCCATCGCCTGTAAAACTATCAAGCACCATGTATTGTTGACCTGAAATTGCAAAACTTTTTACAGTTAATTTTTGTCCTACGGATGGCGTTGATCCTAATGTAATTGTTTTATTGGCAATATTAACTGTATAATGTGTAGGTGATCTTTTTCTTACATTATCTAACACAACTGATACAGCCGCTTTAGTTCCTGGCGTTTGACCAATATCAAATGTTGCTGTATTGCCATCACATATATAATTTTTTTCTACTATAAATGGTACTCCTGATTCCGGTGCTGAATATACTTGAATATCTAACGTATCAAATAATTGTCCCGGAACTGCTTCTTCGGGTGCATATGAGGTATCTGGTGAAACAAATGCATCACCCTCTGTAATAACTTGTTCTGGGTCTACTCCTAATGCTGATCCAAACGTTCCTCCATATATTAAAGAATCTATTGTTCTATCATCTGTTGGCGTTTGCACTCCGTCATCATCGAATGGAATAAATTCTATCTTAACTCCATTTCCTGGTGCTGTTGATAATGTAAATGATGCTGTTGATTCATCTCCTCGATGAACTTCGTTAACTTGTCTTACATCATCAAAATAAACTGTATAAACTTCTGTAGGCGATGGTGCCGTAGCAAATATAAATGTTCTTGTTGAGCCATCACCATAAAAAGTTCTAACTCTTCCACTACCATAACTATCCCATGGTTGTTCAAACCATCCTGATTTATCCCAACCTTGTTCACTACCAAATGTAAGTCCTGTAACCATTACACCACCATAATCTACACCTGTCATTACCTGAGATAACTCTAAACCTGGCATACCCGAACTTGGTGTGTACATACCCTTTATTCTTTCTGCCGCTGTAATATAACTTTCATCACCACGTAATTTTACTAATCCTGCTAAAGAAAATTTTGTACTAGTAGTAATTCTTTGCGTTGTTCTATAAAGTTCATTATTGTATCTTATAAGCACTCCATATTCATACGTTGTATTTGTTGCCCATGCACTAACTTCTCCTGTTGATTTAACTCTGTCAAATCTAATAGTTGTATCAAAATCTCTAACTAAATCATTATTCAATACAACAGATGCTTTTGCAATATCTAACGGCGTTGTATCATCATTCGTTCCACCAGTTATAATAATCTCTGGAGTTGTTGTATATCCTGAACCTTTTGTAAGTAACTTAATTTTTGATATTTTACCTTCTGAGATAATTGCTTTTGCTGTTGCATGAGTTTTGACACCAGGGGAGAATATTTTATATGTTCCAGGATTCACTGCTATTCCATGATTTGTATTACTTGTTGGCATATAAAATGTTCTTGTAGGATATTCATCAAATGAATGTGAATGAGATACTCCTGTTCCTCCATTTTGTTTATCGGCAACATTTGCACTAGTTTGAATTGTATACAATGGATAAAAATGTCCGTAAGATCCTGATGATGCTCCCGAAGTACTTGTACCTAATACTGTATATGGTCCTGTATCTTCAACAGTACCGCCAACAAAACTTATTGTTGGAACCTTTACATAACCAGTTCCTGCATTTGTAATATTAATTGATTTAACGTGTTTTGTATAATAATCTTTCCATAACTTATATGGATATGTTGTCATTAATTCTGTATCAGTTTCTGCTTCTGGTTCTGGTGGTCTTACTTTATTTTTTGATGCATCATAAAATGGTGGTAAATCAAAGTCTGTATGTATTCCACCATGTATTTCTTGATTTGTATATTTTAATTTATATTCACGTATTTTTGTATGAAAGGGTTTTATTTCTTTAATATATTTCTCTACATAATCATCTTTTCCAACTGTATATGTTTTTCGTTGATTTAATGGTCTTAGAGAATTTGTAATATTTAAAAACGAGGATTTAAACAACCAATTAACATATGGTTGCTCTGATAATACATATCGTAAACCTATAAAGAAAATTGTATTATATTCTTTTATTAAACTACCTGTAAAAATATCATCTCTTAATGCAGTTAATATACTTCTTGTTTCAATAATCGGTTCTCTATCAAAAAAGTTTTCATCGAACGTATCATCACCTGCAAATCCTGTATCATCAATTGTATAATCATATATTTTAGAAGATATTTGAATTGTTCCGTTTTGTGTAGCAACATTTTCCCATCCTGTTGCTGAATATTTGTATATTTTCCAACCGCCTGAATCTGAATTTAATACTTTTACATAACTATTAATCGGTACGTTCAATATATCTAATTCATATTGATTTGTTACTTGCTTTTCAAATTTGGTATCAATTGTTACTCCACTAGCATACCAATCAATATATGACCAATAATTACTTGTTTTATATGTTTGTAGTTTTGTTCTACTCCATGATGTACTATCCCATTTATAAATTGACCAATTACCTCCTGCGGTTTCATCGGCTTTAACAAGATAATTTACAATACCACTTAAATCTTTTGTATTAACATAAGTTAAGTCTGCATAAGTCTCAACTGATCCATCCCATTCTAAACTTGTTATTCCCGGCTCTGGGTCTACAGAATTTAAATTTGCAAATTTAATTGTTCCAACTAATTGGTTTTCTTTTAATATAGTATTTGTATATTGAATAATTTCTTCTAATGCTTTAAATCTATCTACATACCAACTTTGTCTTGGTCTTAATTCTGTTCCGTATTTCCTGTTTATTGGTAATGTTTGGTCTGGAACTATTGAACCTAATAAGTCTGTTCCACATAAACTATCCCACCATTTAGTTTCTAATGCTGTTGTAGGTTGAATTGCTGGATCACCTTCTGCATATATTTTCCAAACTTTATGAGAATCTCCTGCATTTTCATTATCTCTATAATCAATATTTAATACAACATTATCATTTAATAAATTACTTTTAATATTCCACAAAATTAATTTATTTTTATCTGATACAGTAAAATATTTAAATCCAGATAATTTTGGATTTGTTATAATGTTACTAATATATGCTGTTGAGTTTGTTCTAATCATTACAGATGTTCCTACCTGTGGTAACGGTGCTTCAGATTCTAATGGAACGAATGTTGAATTTCTCACCCAATAATAATAATAATTTATAAAGTCATCTTTTGCAGAATCGTATTTTTGTTTAATTGTAAATGTAGTATCATCCGGAGCGACAGGTGTTCCAGAAATTCTTTCTGGCAATCCTACTGACGTATCTGCTTGAGTTTCCCATTCAGATGGTAATAACGTTGTTTCAATCCATTCGTAAATATCTACACTTGATCCTGGAAATATTTTACCCCAATTTTTAGTTTTATATTCTTGATCACCTTGTTCATACCATATCCATTTTACTTTAGATAAGTCCCACCATGTTTCACCAATATGTTCTTCACCCCAAGCAGTTTCGGCATTTGTATTTCCTGCTGTATTGTAATTGTATTCCGCTGGATCCCACGTTGTTTTATATTTTATTTCTCTATCTGCAACACCAAAAATTCTTCCTTTAATTGGATCAAAATAATTTAGGTATGTAATAATGCTATGTGATGATCTATCAAATATAAATGCTGACTCAATTTTATTATTATCAATTAATGGTTCTTCTGTTCGTAAAAGATTCCATCCATATTTTCCATTTGTTTTTAAATCATAGTGAGAAATTGACCCATCATCCATAAACGTTGTTGATCCATCTACTGTTAATGCGGCGTCATCACGTGGAGATCCTACAAATATACTATTATCTGTAAGAAATACTGACTTACCAAACTGATCACCTGTACTAACTTTATCATTAATAAGTCTTTCATCTATTATAAATTTTGTATCATACTTGGTTCCAACATACACAACCCCTGCTTCTCTATTAATATCGACAATATTTGTATCTTGCAAATCAAAAGTAGTTGCTCCAAAATCAAATCTCATAGTTCGTGGATTGTCTGCCCCTACGGCTCCAATTGCAATTCTATTTCCTGATTGATTAATATTAACTGTTGATCCAAATTTAACATTTGTATTTGTACCTGGAGCATTTAAAGTCTGTTGTAAAGTATATGTGTTCGTAGATCCATCTGCATTCCATTTATAATAATATACTGCACCTGAATCATCTTTAAGTACACTTGTACTTCCGTCTTGTACATCAACTCCTGGTGCACCAACTATAAGTGCTGTCCCATCTTTATCCATAGCCAATGAATCACCAAAAGCAATATTCTTTGAACTACCATCACTTGATACTCCTGTTAATACTTGTTGCTCTGACCAAGTATATTGCGTTGATCCATCATTTGTATGACTTGTTCTTTTAAAAATATGTACACTACCAGCATATCCTGGTGCTTGTGAACTTACTGCAAGTATGTCTGCAGTATCATTTGTAACAACTTGATGACCAAATCTATAACCACTATTCACTTCTTCTGGTTGAATTGAAGCAACTTGCGTCCATGTATTATATGTTGACCCATCTACTCCAACACTCCAATTATACTGAAAAACTATTCCTGTATCATTATCATATCCTGGTGCACTTATAAACATATATTTTTCTGTTGTTAAAAGTGTTGAACTTATTCCGGGTTCAGCAATTGCATGATCCCAACCAAAGTTTAATCCAATTCTTGTTGTTGAATTATCGTATGGTGCATATATTGTTCCACCTAATTCATATTGAAAATTTGTACTATCCCATTTATAAAATTTAACAAGTCCTTGATCCGCTTGTTCAGTACTTCCGTCAATGCTTGTATTATTATAAGGAGCACCAGCAACTACAAAGTTTTCATCTGTACTCATTGACAATGAATATCCTAACCTTGAAGTAATATCATTGTTTGAAATCATTGTTTTACTTTCAAGTAAACTAAATGCTTCTCCTGACGTTGCTTCTTTTCTAAAGAAAAAACTAATACTTCCTTGGCTGTAATCTGGTGCTGAAGCAATAACTGTTCTGCCATCACTTCTTGCTACTACTTTAAATCCAAAATTTTGATTATCACTACGATCTGGTGATAATATCCGATTAAAATTAAGAGACGATATTTTTTCATAAACTTTCCAGGTACCTCCGGGATTGTCTATAAAAACTTTATCACCACTAATATCATTTACTTCATCCTTTACAATATAATCTTCAACTGATAAAATATCATTTATATCATCAACTGAACTATATCTCGCACTTACAAATTTACTAATATCTCCATATGAATCTTTTGTTGACTGATCTGTTATTCCAATTAGTTCTGATATATTTTCATTATAATCGACAATAACTTTATCTGGTGCTGTTACTGATTTAATTTCAAAAACTTTATTAATTGCTGGATACTCTGATCCAGTAACCAACGTATAATCACCAACTTTAAAATTATGAGCATAGTTAAAACCAATTTCTAATTGCGTATCTTCATTTATACTTTGTAATTGTATTAATCTTAATTCAGTTCTGGCAATTCGCAATACGTCCCAATCATTCATTTTATCATTTGCAATCCATATCAAATCTTGATTATCTAACTTTGATGCATCAAGATTTACTATATCAGAAATATTAAACGCAGTATGTTGTACGTCATCAAATCTTGGATACCCTGCAGTTTTAAAAAATTGTACAAAATCTCTATCACATCCTTCTTTAGTATAATCATATTGATCAAATGTAATTGATGGTGTATATTCTAAAGGCTTGTCATAAAAATCTGCTGATGGTATTGATGCTGATTTATTAAATGATAAAGCATCATTTGTTGTATCTAATAATTCTACACTTTGAGGATCTTGTAAAAATTTCCTATCATCCATTTTAATTTGTATAGATTTTTTACCATCAACATTTCCAAATGTTCCTGTTCTAATTAACCATTCAGGATATACTGATAACTCAATATTTTCATCTAAGAATTTTGCACGTGTTAATTTATTAATTGCACTTTGCGTACCTTTTTCTCTAATAAAACCTTGATAAAACTTATATTGTGAAATATCATTTACAAATAAATTTTCTAAATAGTCTCTACTTTGATAACCAGTTAAATGTTGTGCCAAAACTTGTTGACCTTCATCAAAATTATTTGTTTCTAAATCATAAAAATCATTAAATTGTGCAATTTTATAATCAAAATTTGGATATAATTCTGAAGATGGTTTACTAGATTTCTTTATCCATTGTTTATAATCAAACTCTATACCCGAATTATGATTTACATTTGCTACATAAAATTTTGCATTATACTCTACTGTATCGCCAATATTATAATCTGTATTAGCAATCCATAAAGATACTTTTGCCTCATCAAATAAAAATCCTGGTGCATGATATCCACCATTCCAATCAGCAGTTTTCCATCCAATTAAACGTAATCTTTGTTGTCTAAACCCTGTTACTTTATCATATACAATATCACTAAAAACAGTTTTATTATCAAGAAGTAATAAATGTTCTTTTTCAACTGAATATAATTGTATTCCATAAATTCCTATATTATCATTTTTTGATACAATATTGAATATATTGCCTGAACGTTTTACAGAAATATCTTTTTCTGATATAGAACGACCTCCTGCATCTAATACTGTGTATTTGTTATAAACATCTTTTAATTTTCCTACTACTGATTTTTTAGTATTTAAATTAAATCCAGACGCTCCTGGACTTACTGTTATAGCGGAACCTGCCGCCCAACCTTGAGTTGTCCAGTACACAAATTCATTAATAGCATTCTCCCAATTTATTGTTTTCTGTAATTCACGTGAAAATACATCAAATTCAAAACCTTGATCTTCTAAATATTTTCCATATCCTTGTAGGAAATCAGATACATCTTGAATAGTTTCAAATACTGTTCCATACACAACTGGTTGTGCAACTTTCACATATTCTTTATAAACAACTACTCTCGAATCTCCAAATTTTATAACATGATTATTACTATTTTTAATTGGTAGATACATATAAAAAATAGGTGAATTAATATCATATCCAACAACTCTATACCCTGGTTCAATTGACGATCCATCTAAAGAAATTGTAGAATTTCTTTCAATAAGCACACCACTATAATAAAATTTGTTTACAGGATTACTTGTTCTAAAATATACTTTATAATTTTCTGTAGGTAAAAATTGTGATCCTGACGTTGATCCTGGTGAAATTGAATCTGTTAATATTTTTAAATTTGCTTTATCAGTAAACCCACCTAGTTTATAAGCAAGTTGTACATCTAAATTTTTCATTTTATCGTAATAAAATTTTGCAGGATCTAAATTTTGTGAAATTAAATAATTTACAGCATATGGTTGATACCCTGCTGTTTGATATCTTGTTGTTACATTTGTTTCTGTATTAACTGAAGTTTCTAAATGATATTTCGCAGTTAATAACTTTTGCCTTAATCCTGTGCCTGAAGTAACATAATTTCCAACTACATTTTTAACAAGCCTACTACTATCTAAATGTACACCAAAAAATTTACAAGAATTAAGAATGGCCATTACTTTAATAACTGAAAACGCATAACCTGAATTCCGTCTCCAGGCAGTTTCCGCTGGGCCTTGATCACCAAACTTCCATGGTTGGCTAATATTACTTCTTGTAAATTCTCCAACAACTGTTACTGGACTTGCTAGATATCCATTTGCATTTGTTGGTATTCTATATTTTAATCCCGATCTAGCATATCTTTTATTAACTTTACCTGTTATAACATCATATCCTCTTTCAAGATCATCCCATAATACTTCATTACCTGCTGTATACGGTGCTGGTCCATAATTTGCTTCCCATAATGATGGCTTCTCGGAGTACCCTAACATTTCCCATGGGTGGGTATGTGGACGATCAGTATCATAATAATAATAAAACATTCCTCTCCAATTTCCAATTTCTGCCTCAGAATTAATATCAATACTATTTGAATAGTTAAACGTAAAAGTGTCTGCAACATCATAGATACTATTTTTTCTAAAATCTATATTATTTCTACCTGCCCAATTATAAAAATCTCTACTAAGAACCGAATTAACCTCTGTCAAAGTAAATCCTTTTTTATTAAATGCTGATGGTAATATATCGTGAATATTAAACAATTCTGGATTATACGTTGATTTAATATTATTATAAATTCTTTTTTCAAGTTCTAATAAAAGATCGTCTCTGTAATCTCCATAAGCAATTGTTCTGGATCCGTCATGCCCAACAATTACAGTTTGCGAAGTTCTATATGTGTTGTCTGTAATTTTTTCAGGCGTAAACTTTGGATACATACCTAATTTTGTAGGAGTTAATGGAATATAACTTCCAGTTGTATCACTATAATCTTTTATTTTTATAATATCATTTGCAGTAAGAGTGGCTTTAATATTAACACTATCATCAGTTGTACTAAAAATATAATCAGTACCTAAAACTAATTGTACGTCATTTTGATATACGTAAACTGCTCTATTACTCAACGTTGTTGAACTAAATTGATTGTCTAATGTATATTCTGTTTGCGTAGAATCTTGTACTGTATAAGTTCTACTAGAAACTTTTTCTCCAAATCCTAACATATCTTCATAATAAAATGGCGAGGTATTGGTTTTATTTTTTGTTAAAATTTTTAATATTTCGTCTACTCTATCAACAGCATTACCTTCATACGTTGTACCAGTAGATTGCGTTAAAAAACTTTCTTTAAATTTCTGATATTCTAAATTTGCATAATCTAATGCACTTACAAAATTTGACTCTCTATCAATCAAATTAAACATAGCAGGCACTATTGATCCAATATGCTGTTGTATTCCACCGCCTTTTAAATATGTTTCTGAATGATCTCTAAAATTTGTTACTCCAGGAACAACACCTGTAATCTCATTATTTCTTTCAGCAACATTAATTAAATGATTTGAAATTTGTCCATATGTAAATGTATCTAAAGATTCATTTAATGGATTGTTTGACAACCCGTCTGGTACTTCATATATTCCTTTATTATCTACTTTTGTTGCACTTGACCAAATATAAACTGTTACAATATCATGTAAAGTTAAATCTTTCGCAAATTTAACAAACTTATTTGTTGTACCATTCGCTAATACATAATCTTTATTAAACTGCTTATGTACACCGTTTACCTTTACATCAACTTCTAAATCTAATGATGCAGAATTTTTATATACATCAATTGGAAATAATTTTTTTTCAGTTGCTGTTGCAAAATATGTTCTTTTAACTCGCTGTTTTGAATTTGTTGCTCTTTCTGACCAATTTGTTTTATTTTTATAAGTTAATAATCCTGTAGTTTCATGTACAAATCCAGACGCATACGATTTTATAACAAAGTCATCGCCAGATTTATATTTAAATGATCCAGAATTAACATCTGACTCAAAAACCATATCACCTACATTATTAATTGTATTATATTTTACTTTTAATCCTAATATTGTATCAGTTGTTGCTGTTGTCGATATTTTAAATCCAAATAACGTTGAGCCTGCAAAGTTTGTTGATCCATATACTAAATCGTTTGAAAAACTTACACCTTCGTCGTCATGCAAATCAAATAATGGTTGTTGATTAACTTTAGATTTAATTTGACCTTCAATCCATGTTTCTTCGTCTCGATTTGGTCCTGCTGATGTAGAATAATGTAAAGTTTTTCCTTGATTTACTTTTCCAAATTCAACATAAACTTGTTCACCATCAATTGGATGCGTATCACTAACCTCTGCTAATTGTAAAGCAATTCTAGTTGTTCCTAAAATTGTTACAAAACTAACGTTATAAATTTTATTTCGTACAAGTTTATCTGTATCTGCCGTAAACAAAATCCTCATACCGTCAGTAACTTTTATACCATCAACAAAGTATCCTGTTTGGTTCACCATTGATGAAAATACATCTGTTGTTACATTATCTACTAACGCAACTGATTTTTTTGCAACTGTACCATAATTGTATAATGCAAGATTTGAATTAAATTCTATAATTGGTCTTTTTGCTCTATCACTTTCGTCAAGCGCCAATGCACTGCCATTTGCAGTGGCCGTTGCTTCAATAACAGATCTATGAAACCATCTATTATATCTTGACCAAGCATTCTGATCAACTGCACTTCGTTTTATTGTAATATAGTCGTGTACATCTGGTCTATAAAATGCTTTGGCATACGGTCTAGAATCAAATCCTACTGAATCATATAATATTGTTGTTTCTGTTGCATAAGGTTCCGGAGTAATAAGAGTATCAATATCTGTTAATGTAATATTCTTACCTACACCTTCAACATAAAAATCTTTATCTGCGTAAACTGTTGAATTTACAACATTAGTTCCAAACTGTACTTTCATTCCATTTGAAAGTGCAACCCCTGAACTTGTTGTATAATTTATTGCACCAAGTATTTCACTTGCAACATCAATTTTTGTATTTGCAGTTTTTGTTAAAATTTTTAAAACACCATGCATTGAAGCATGATTACCACATTGATAAAATAAAGAGTCTGGTGCAGTTGTTGGTATTGTAAAAATAACCGTACCACTATCTGTACCATTATTAGTAACACCATTAGTATATAAAACTGACGTACTTCCATCTAATGCAAGACCACTTGGAACTGGTTCTGTCATAATATAGAAAGGATGACCCGATGCATCAACTTTAAACTTGTATGTATTTCCTCTATATAATGTCATTGCTGGATTATTTTCTGCTGGTCTTGTTGAAAACAAATAAGCACTTATAGTACTGCCATCAGCAGTTAAATTTTTTACAGAAATTTCTGTTTGAGCATTTGTGGCATTTGAATCGATTTTTATAGATGATGGGCCATTTGGCAACCAAAAATACTCTCTATAATTAATTAATTTGTCTAAATCAACAAACGGATTCCATGAATATGTTTTTTCTTTTGTTAGATTATCATGATTATCAACTGGCGCATTTAAATATTTTAATTGATTAATATAATCATCATATGTTGCTGTAAACTTAACTTGATCTTGAGGACTAATCGACGATGTATCTTTGTCTGTATAAGTTACGGTAGGTTCTAATTGATAACTTGTTCTACTTTTTGTTGTTGCTGTTAAGTATCTATCAGTTATTGATCTAGTATAAGCATCTAATCGACCAATATACCCATCTAATCTATCTAACTTACCCTTTTGAATAATTTGATCTAATGTACTACTTAAAAACTTTTCATTTGCATCAGTTCTATAGTATGACGGTAAATGAGCAATAGTTCTTCTATATTGAATTCCTTCTTTATCTGTAACTACTTCAAAGGTTTTTGTACTGTTTATTGATTCGTCTGCCATCTTTAATATCCAGTACCACTAACTGTCCCTGATCCGGTTGTAGTGGTTCCTGATACTACTGATGTTGACCTTGCTGTTGTCGTAGTAGTAGTGGTTGATGTTACAACTGTGCCTAATGCTTGGAGTTGATTTGCTCCAATGGCATCAATTATTGATACATCATCAACAGTGGCCCCACTAATGAATATTTCGTTTGATGCACCCGATATTTGAAATAAAGATCCAAATACTTGTCCTGCTTGATTAGGCACAATTACAACTGTTAATAAATCTGGTGCAAGTCTATTATGAATGTGTGCCGCAAGTTCTGTAAAGTAAAAAGTATCACCAAAGTCAAAATTATCTAATGCAAAAAATTCATTAATTGCTTCTACAACCAATGTTTTTACTATCGCATTTGAAATATTTGTCCCTGTATTTTTAACAACTTTAAATGTTGCTTGATATTCTTCGTCTGCTTGAGTACCAAAAAGAATTTTATAAGATACAGAATGATAGATTATTTGATCTGACAATCCTTTTAACTCATCTAATTTTCCGGAATAATTTATTCTTAATTGGTCGGACGTACTAGAAGCAGGTCTTTTGCCTCCACTTTGTAACCATATTCTAAATAAATTATCATATGATCTTTCAAGTACATATAAATCAATTATATTAGATACCGAAGGATCTATTCTAGTATTACTTCCTGCAAAATGTTTATACTGAAAATACAAACTTCCTCTTCCTTTTCTTGCAAGATACTCTGTTGTTATAACTAATGAATTTGTTGTACTATCATATTTTTTAATTACATCTTCGGTTAAATCGTAAAAATAAAATAATTGTCCATTTGTATATGACCCTGGTAATGTAATACTTGATTCGTTTTGAGCAATAACAAAATTTGTTGATGCATACGGTCTATATCTTTCTATGTTATTATCTGTTGAAACATATTTTTCATAAAATACAAATTTTGTAGATTCACTTAAAGTTGGTTCTACTATAATATCAAATAATTCAGGATTATCTACAACTCCATCATCATCAGAATCATAAAATCCAACGTTAACTTTCCGATTATCTTGATAACCATCTGATTCACTAATTGTATCAACTATTTGCCATTCTAACGGATATCCTACTGCATATCCTGAACTAACAAGAACATTATTTTTTAACATAGTCACAGTATCTTTTTTAGTTTGTCCTGTTTTGTAATCATAAATTTTTTCTTGTGGATCAAAATAAAATTTATTTTGTCCTGCTGATTCAAAAATATAATCTAATTTTCTATAAGTTACTGTATAAATTACGCCATCATTAGTAAAATTAAACCACCAACTTTGATCTAAATTAGTGCCTGATTCATCTCCAGTGAATCCTAAACTAAACACTGAACTAGAACTTACATTTGTTGTTGTTATAACTTTCCATTCACCTTTTGTTTCATCATATCTTAATGCAAAATCTTCATATGCAGAAACTCTATCTTGAATATCTGTTTTTAATGTTGTACCAAGTACTGTTGCTAATTGTGGGAATACTCCTTTTACAACGGCATTATCTGGAATAATATCTGCTATTGTAATTGGACCCACTCCTGATTCTAAATTTCCTACTCCACCATTTGCACCATCTCCTACAACTGTTGCTACTTTGGCCCATGATCTATCTTCTGCATTATCAGTACCTGCTGTAACAAATGCTCCATTTAAAAATTCTCTAGTATCTCCTGATGTAAATTTAATTAATGCTCCAGGTTTAACATATTTTAAATTACTAGTAGCATAGTCTCCTACAACTAACGGTCCACCTGCATGAATGTATCCTGTGTTTGCATTGGTACTTGTTGTAGTACTATTCCAATATGTACCTAATACTGTAAGATCTTTTGTACCATACTTGTGATAATAAAATTGTCTTGAATATGCTTGTTTTAATTTCGATTCAACTTTAGTGTTTAATACATTTAAAATATCATTTTTATTTTTAAAAGTAAAAGTAAATGCTGGTGTTGTTTCTTCTCTATATAAAATTCCATCATCTGCAACAACATTTACATTAGAATAAGATCCTGTTGGATCAATTACTTCTTTTGCTCTTGATATTCCTGATGCTGTTCTATTAACTGATCTAATTTTAATAATTTCTTGCGATGCTGACAACGGAACCACATTATAATCTTCTGCTGTAATCATTCTATTTTGTGAATAATAAACTTGTGGTGCTTTTTCTTTAATTGAAAACGTTGTTTCAGATGTGGCTGAATTATAAATTGAATGCTCTAATCCTGTTGAAACTGTAAGAATTTGATTACCTCCATTTTTATCTATATAAGGTATACTAAATTGTATGTTTTTTAAATCTAAAGGTTGAATACTATACTTTGCATTATCCGATGTTCTATAATATACTCTAAATCTTCCTATTGGAAGATCTGCAAAATTTCCATCACCAAAAATTAATTCAATACTATCATCATTTTTTGTAACAACATTGTAAATGCTTCTAATATTTGCTGATAATGAATTATAGATAACATTATTTCCTGATAAACTAGAAACTTGTTTCCATAATTTATATGGCGAGCCGAAATCATCAAGTTGCCATAACCACACATCACTATCGTTTATATTATTAACATTAATTTGTTTAACTAAATTTGTTACTGCTTGATCAACTGTAAACTCTTCTGATGCTAAATTTCCTTGTTTAAACAAAGCAAAAAATCCTGTATTGTTTGATGAATCTCCTGCGCCATCTGTTCTATAAGCATATGAAAATCCACTTCCTGGAATTGGTACTGATTCATATATTACTTCTGCTTCTGCTATTGTTGCCGAAACTATTTCAAATTTCCTTGTAATACCACTTATTGATCTTGCAAATGTATAAATTGGAAGATCTGTATTCCTTGAACTTGTCATATAAATTTCTGTATCAATATTTCCAATTTTATCTGATTCTAATGGTGTTCCAAAAAGTTGTCCTGTTTGATTAACAGCATTTAATATATTAATAAAATGTTCTCTATAATTTGGATTTGCCGCATCATTCCATCGTACGGTCATACCTCCTAGATCTGTTCCAGCACTATCCTTAACATCTTCTGTTGTTGATATTGTACTAAATTTTAAAAGTCCAACTGACGATTTATTTCTACTTGCATTGTAATTAATAAGTCTTGCTAATCGTAAAACGGAATTTCTTCTTGACGCTGTTTCTATGAAATTTTCTCTAGCATTTAAATCAACTCTGAATGATAATGATTGTGCGATATAGGCAATTAAATCAAGTAACGCAACATATTCAGATGATTCTATAAAATCATTAAAGTCGTCTGGATAATTTTCTCTAATATACGATACCATTGTTCTACGAATGGTTTCAAAATCATAAGATTTAAAATCCGCTTGACGGAATGCAGTATAGATCTTTCTCCAATCTTCTGCAACTAATAATCTGTTTTGTCGTTCTGTAGTGGCCATAATGTTTAATAACGATATTTATAGTATTAGTAATATGCGTGTATTAAGATAGACGCAAAGATGAATCTTGATCAAATCTAAATACTAATTTTTCTGTAATATCATATGGAACATAAGTCAAGGATGCCTCGACAGCAATTCCATGGTCATATTGTGTAACCCTAATATTTTCTGTTGAAAGACGTGGATCAGCATTTAATTGTTCGGTTATATCCTCTGCAATTACTTTTTTTACTACCTCTGTTAAAGGTTCAAACAAAGTATCGTATATAATCGTACCAAAATTAGGATTTTCAACCCTTTCACCCTTTCTTACAGACAACCTGTTAAGTAAATCTTGCTTAATTAATTCAAAATCATAAAGTTTAAAATTAGATCTATCTGCTCTTGAACTAAATCCTCTAAATGTTTGCCCTTTTCTATTATCTGCCATTACCAACCAAATACCTTTCCTATGCTACGTTTAACTGAAGCAATTTTTTTATTAAAACTATTTTTTATCGTATCAATTTGAGTAACTGAAACAACATTATCACCTACAATGCTTTTATAAACTTTTTTTGTTTTATTTACATTCTTAATAATATTTGATCCAGTACTACTATTTTGAACATACCCACCAATATGAGGTGAATGAATGTCACCAAGTATATTTCCGGTGGTTGTAACTCCGCTGTTTTTTATACTTGTTAAATCGTTAACAACACTTTTAAAATTTGTAGATATTTTTTGAGATAAGTCTCCATCTACAGATATTATTCCTGATGCATTAGCAAAAACTGAATTTTTAAACAAATTATTAGTATCACCTTTAATTTGTGAAATTGTTTCATTTACTATTGATGAAATATTTTTATTCAACGGTGCTATTGCAAAATCCAAATGTGGATTTTTAGTTATAGGCAACTTATACAACTTGCTGTAATTTTTTGTAAAATCGTTTGCAACTTTTGTTAGTTTTGATACATCTATTGTTTTACTAAGATTATTAAAGTTTATATTTTCTTTTAAATCTGCTTTAAATTGTCCTAACTTTGCAACTATATTATTATTTGTTCTATTCAGTTGTTGTAAATGCTCTACAGTTCCAACTGTGGATGCCAATGACATCCAACTTGAAAACCTACCCTTCCATGGATGACTACCTGTGCTTACAAATTCTGTTAATCCATGCTTCAATCCAAAATGTTCTTCAAATGGTTCATGCGTTGGAACTCTCATACCATTCATTGATTGATTCAATCCTTGTTCAAATTTTAAAGGTTCTCGTTTACCTTTGTTAGAAGTATCAACATCTCCAACTGGCACAACTAAAAGACCTGATAAACTTCGAGCAATCCCTGGATTTGGCGTAATAGTATTATGATGAACTGTTAAGCCTGCAAGGTGGAAATTTCCTGCTGTATGATGTTGCTGTCCTAATGATGCAAAAGATGTAATCGTTCCTGCATCAACTTTTGTTGTAATCCTACCAGCCTTTGCATATAAGTTAATTCCTAAATTTGAATGTTCTTTAATCATCATTCCGTCTAAAGTAATGTCACCTTTGGATTTCATTTTAATTTGTCCTCCTGCGTACATACTAATATTTGCATCACTATGAAAATTCATATTATTTTTTGACCTAATTGACAATCCACTACCTGCGTAAATATCAATAGCACCATTTTCTGCAAATTGCATCCACGCCTCACCTGAACCATTTGCAATATACACAACACCTTCAGTATCATGCAATAAAATTTGATGACCAGATGATGTTCTTAATCTTATCAATTGGTTATCTCCGTCTACATCACCATCATCCATTACAAATGTATGGCCAGGTAAACGATTAACTTGCGTTTCTTTAATGCTATCAGTAGGCCCTTGCTTTTCAAATTTTGCAGATTTGTCTAACGGTCCTGGTGTGCTTATTCCAAATACATTACTAGGTGTTTCACGTCTAGCAGAAGATGATGTTGTTCCTCTATCTACATCTTGAATTAATCCTTGCTTTCTTAATGTTTCTGCAAACGGATGTATAGGTTTTGAAACTTTATCATAACTTCCCCCATTTGTATTCCATGCGTTCCTGTTAAGTTCTCCTGCTGGCACAAAATCTGTTCCATAAAGTGATTCTTTTGATAGTCCTGCATGGGGACCACCTTTTATATCTTGTGGCATTGTTTTTTCAGATGCCGCAATACCAGGTATCATATGATTAGTATAGGCATCTTGTATACACCCAATCCAAAATGCATTTGATATTTTTCCTTCAGCAAAAATTACTAATACTCGTGAATCAATATCTGGTGGTATTGCCCACATACCATACGAGTGTTGACTTTTTTTATAATCATATGGATCTGACCCGTCAGTAACTGCTACACTTTTGGATCCATAAAATGGTGACAAATATTCACATATTACTAATTGGCCAGCAGTCGCTTTAATATCTTTTACAATTGATGGTATAAGAACTCCTAATCTTCCCATTTTTTCAGGATCTACATTTTGCTTAACAACACCAATATAAGGGCCTGAATTTATTTGCTGGTATGAGTCATCTTTTTTTGGCGCTTTAACTGTTGCTATATCACCACTTAAATTTATATTTGTCATTACAATCTATCTCCGCTTCCAATTATAATACTTGGATTTAATGTTTTCAGTTCTTTTTTGACCTGCTAGATGCCAATCACTAAAATCGGTTGGTACAACTCTAATATCTCGATAATCTTTTTCTAGTTCGCTTTTTCTTATATTTTCTTTAATACCCCTTGTGTTTGCTTCTGCATCTGTCTCGTGTGGAGATCTGTGTGGTGCGTCTGCCGGGGCAGTAATAACCACCTGTGAGGCATTTCCGTTTTGATTTTTCAATCTTACCATAGTTAAATCTTGCGTAAATTTTCCTTGATCCCAAGTGCTGTCAACCTGTACAACTTTATATAATCCTGCAAATAAAATTCCTTCTTCACTGTTAAGGTTATAAAATCCAGATTTTTCGTTAATGTCTGTAGGAAATTTAAAATCTAAAGTAACTAATGGTTCCGATTGATCAAAATTAAATGCACCTAACTCATCATCCCATTCTAATCCTATCATACTACCAACTTTTTCAGAAGCGAATACTCCAACTCCTCCTTCAATATCTTCTGGCTTTTCCCAAGGCAGTGGTATTGCAAAATCATGTCCAACAAATCCAGGATCACCCATGATTTGCATATCAACCTTCATCATATCTGCTGTAGGATTAGTCAAATAATCATAAAATTGTCGTGTTTCTGCTGAATTATAAAAATCTGATGTATCTCTGCTATTTGGATCTACAGTAAATCCTTCTCCTGGAGAACTTCGAAAATCCTCAATATTTTTTCCAGTACCATATGTTCTTTTAGCCGTTTCATACTCTTCAAGTTGTTGTGACCCTTGACCCGTTACCGCGGCAGAAGAATTAAACAATCTTGATTGAAAATAGGCATATTTGTAATGAATGTTTAAATCTAATATATCAAGATTCTCTCCAGTAAAAATATAATGATAATTCTTTTTAACAGATTTTTTATAAAGTTCTAAGTTACCACCTGCATTTACTCCTGGTACTACAAAATTCAAAAAATGGACCAAATATGGTTGTACATGATATCGAATAGTTTTTTTTTGCATCATAGTAATATGATCCCATCCTGCTTTTGTATCTGTAGTATAAACAGTTGAAATTATCTTAAACCACGGAACCATATTTTTTTCTCCTGAACCAAATCCTTTATTCCAATATTTTTTAATAAAATTTTCTGCTATATCTTTATATGCATCTGTACGCAACATAATATTTTCAATTGCTTTTGCAATAGAATCGCCATCCCGGAGTTCCATTTGGGTATGTTTTTTATCTTCTAATTCTACCCTCTTTGCTCTTCCTCTTGACAAAGGGTGAGTACTCCTTTTTTTAAATTGCTTTTTGTCTTCTTTTGTATCTTCTGTTGTAAAATCTCCTATATTCCACAAAGTCATATCCTTATCTTCCGTCGCCATTTTATAACTAGAATCAGCGACAAAATATGGATGTATAGTAATTTGATATTCATCTTTATGATATCGAACACCATTTTGTTTTTCTGTTTCTTGAATGTCATCGATACCTTTGACTATCGATTTAAATTGAGAAGTTAGTGTGGTCCCATAAACTTTTAATGGTCCTCTCAAATAAAGAAATCTATTAACCATTCCAAATTCTGTCCATGGAACTGCTGTCATTGTATATCTAGAACCTCCTTGATTAATATCAACCTGTGAATCAACTATTTTTATTGGAAAATATCTTCTTGGTAGCGAAGCAAGAGGTTCTCCTTTTGAATTAAATCCACCATATTCTAACGTTAATAAAAATGGAGCATCTAAATGGTCCAAATAACCTCCGTTATATGCCGCGGCTCTAAGTTTCTCATACAAAGAGATACCTAAAGGTTCTGATAATTCAAATTCTATTTTTGTAAAATTCATAAGTTTTCTATCTGGGTTTGGCGTTGGAACCGATAACATTACAATTTTTTCAAAATATATGTCATGATTTTTTCTTAAAGTTTTATTTGCTGATTCTCCAATTTCTACAGCATTACGTTTCTGTTGTTCCTCTGGAGCATTAACTCCAGGACTCCACGTTTTGTCGACTTCGGGTGCTACTGCAAATCCAGTAGTAGTTCCTATTCCGCCTGTTCTTGCAATAATATCATGTGGTGGATCAAAACTAGATGGATTTTTAATTTGACTTTCTGTCAATCCTGACAATGTCCACTTACAAGTATAACTTGCGTACCTATGTAACGGATTAGGTTTTACATCATTTAACTTTGATTTAGCACCGAGATTAAACTTTATATTATTATAATTTTCTTGTTCTTGACTAGTAGTAGTGTTATCGCTATTATCATCTATATGTACATCGGTATTCTCCATGACCTTGTTCATACCATGTCTTGTATTGCCGATGTACTTTTTATCAATTGTAGTCTTCATATACTTGCCATGCCCTGGATGATAATTTTCTGATACACGGTTCACAGTTTTTCTACCCATATTAAACTCCTAAATCAGATTGCAAGTTACTCATTTTTGGCAATTGTATAGTAACACCCGGCGAAAAATCATATATTGGATCTTCTATTTCGTTTGGATTTCGTTGAGCAAATACCCACCATAATCTTGGTGTACCATATAAATCAAATGCAAGAAGATCTGGTCTATATGCATAAATTCTATCAATAGTATATGAAATATCATCTCCATGCGCCGTTATAGTTCTTGGCTGATAAAACCCTAAAAAAGTTTCGTGTTGAAATGTATTAAAATACGGGGATGTATTTGAATATTTTGCCATTAAATAAATCCTACTCCATCTTTATTTTGTAATTTTCCAGCAACAAAATCTGCCATATTAAATTTCTTAATTGTTTCTCTTGAGTATACTGGTTGAACTTGAACGGTAAACAAACTTTGTGTTGGTGCCCATGTTTCGGGTACTGTAGAACCTGCAGAAAAAGTTTGTGCCAACTTAGGGTGTTTTAACATATCTGCACCCATTTGACTTGTAGAAATATAATCTATTCCTTCTCTTAATTCACAAGTAAACATAGTAACAATTACAGGAATATTTTTAAACACATGATTTCCATATCCATTTAATTGTAATATTGGAGGTGGATTTCCTCTATGTGCACCTTCTTCGCCTCCAAAAAACATTTTTGTAACTGCTCTAAAAAAATGTAATGTTGCAACCCAGTACAACGCATCTTGTTGATTTTGTACAGGAAATTCTGCAACAATTGTTAAGTTAGCAGGTTCTGAATTTTGATATGCGTAAAAAGGATAATTTGCATGAGTAGTCGCTAACTGACTATAATTTGCATTATGTTGTATAATAACTGAAGGTGTTAAAGGAAATACTACTCCCCCTTCATCTGCTAACGGTTTTAATATTGTACCACCACCACCGACACTCATTCCGATATCTTCATGTGCCGCGGCATCTTGGACTTTTTTACCTCCATCTCCAAAAAAGAAGTTATATATGTCTGGTGACTTTGCTAATGTTAATTTTACACGCCAATCAGTTTGATTAGTTCTTTGTGTCCATTTTGCTATATCGTTTTTTGCCATAGGACCTTCAGCACCTTGTGGTAATCCTGCACCAAACAAACGACCTATCGTTTTATTAAAAATGCTACCTCCAGCACCGCTTAAAACTTTTTTCAAACTCTTTGTATCTGGTTTCATAATTTCCGGTTGTTCTTTTCGTCCTTTTTTTGTATACTTTAAACATATTTATAGGCATTATTTTAGGCGTACTTAATCTTCATACGGCACACTTTAACAGACCTGTTCGTGGTCATTTTTAATTGGAAAAAAATTATGAGAAGAGTAAAATATTTAAACAACCGCGACCTCTTGATAGAAATTCATAAGAGCAAAAACACTTTTAATTCTTTTATACAAGATGATTGTTCTACATTTGACATTATAGTACCATCATTGTCTAAAATTAATGTAAGAACAATAGCACTTGCTAAAAAAAATAAAGCAAAAAAACTTACCCAACTGGCTTGGGAAACAGCAAAAATAGGGGGTCAAAAAAAAATTAAACTAACCGATTTTACTATATCACCTAGAAAAATTGATAAACTCGATCTTGTATTCCGTGTAATGATGTTCGACCATGTTCCAAAAGATGCTAAAAGAAAACGAAACCCAAAAACAGTGGCAGATCATCATGTTAAATGTAATTTTCCTCCATTTCAACATTATAAACTTGATAAAAAAGGCAAATTAATATGCGTAGGCAAATCACACTGGGTAGGCGGTATGTCTAATGGACATTTTAACTGCCATCATGGACAAATTACTACTAACCTTGCAAAAATGTATATGAAACTATGCGAAAGATATGGTACAAGAGCAAACTGGAGAGGTTACACATATAACGATGAAATGCAATCACAAGCATTAATGCAATTATCACAAATTGGATTACAATTTGATGAATCAAAATCTGAAAATCCGTTTGCATACTACACAGCGGCAATAACAAATTCGTTTACAAGAATATTAAACATTGAAAAGAAAAATCAAAATATTAGAGATGATTTATTGGAACAAGAACACATGATGCCTTCGTTTACTCGACAAACTCAAAATCAAACAAGTTCTCCTACTTATAAAAAATATATTGCAGATATGCATGGGCCTGTAACAGTAGCAACAAAAAGTTCAATTAAAGAACTTAATCGAAAATTAAAAAAAGAATTAAAAAATAAAAAAAATAATAAAAATGATGATGAAACAATGATTAATCACGACGATCATGCACTTTTAAAATATAGAAAACTAAAAGAAGGTGAAAGAAAGCCTTTAGTAAAAAGGGACTTTTCAGTAAAAAGGGTATTTGGAAAAGTAAAAAAATATTAAATGTCATTTTTTAAAAAAGTTGCTTGTTTTACTGATATTCATTTTGGATTAAAAGGTAATTCACGTGTACACAATGATGATTGTGAAACATTTATTCATTGGTTTATTGAACAAGCCAAAGCACACAATTGTGAAACTTGTATATTTTTAGGTGACTGGCATCATCATAGGTCTGCAACTAACGTTTCTACAATGAACTATACAGTTTCTAATATGGAACGTTTAGGACAAGCATTTGAAAATGTTTATGTCATCATGGGGAATCACGATTTATTCTACAGAGATAAGAGAGAAATTAATTCAATGGAATATATTAGAAATATTTCTAACATTCATATTGTTAATGAGTGGATAGTCAAAGATGATGTTGCAATTATTCCATGGATTATTGGAAATGAATGGACCATTGTTGAAAAAATGACACAAAAATATGTGTTTGGACATTTTGAACTACCATTTTTTAAAATGAATGCAATGGTAGATATGCCTGATGTTGGTGGAATTAAGGCTGAACATTTTGCAGGTTGTGGAGAGGTATTCACAGGACACTTCCATAAAAGACAAACAAACAAAAATGTAACTTATATGGGTAATGCGTTTCCACACAATTACGCAGATGCATGGGATGACGAACGTGGCATGATGATAATAGATTATGGTAATAAACCAAAATATATTAATTGGCCAGATATGCCAAGATATAGAACAATTAAAATATCTGAATTATTAGCAGATCCAGACAAAGTATTAAAACCAAAAATGTATGTAAGAGTTACATTGGATATTAAAATAAATTATGACGAGGCAAACTTTATACGAGAAACGTTTATAGACAAATACAAATTAAGAGAACTACAATTAATACCAGAACAAATTGATCAAGCACAACAACCGTTGGTGCAAATACAAAAATTTGATTCCGTTGATCAAATTGTATTACAACAATTAGATGGTGTTGATTCTGAAACATACGATAAAAAAATATTAATGGCAATTTATAATAGTTTAGATGTTAATAATTAAAGATCTTACAGTAAAAAACTTTATGAGCGTGGGTAACTCTACCCAAGCAATAAGATTTGATAACAAACACCTAATTTTAGTTCTTGGTGAGAACATGGATTTAGGTGGTGACGATGCTGGTGCAAGAAATGGTACTGGTAAAACAACTATTATTAACGCACTATCTTATGTATTCTTTGGCGAAGCACTTACTAATATTAGAAGAGACAATCTTGTAAACAAAACCAATGCAAAAGATATGTTAGTTTCAATAAACTTTGTAAAAAATAATGTAACCTATACAATTAAACGTGGAAGAAAACCTCAAAAATTAAGATTTTATGCAAATGATATTGAACAAAATATAGATTCAAATGAGGCACAAGGGGAAAATAAAGAAACACAAAAAGAAATAAACAGATTACTTGGTATGACCCATGCTATGTTTAAAAACATAATTGCGTTAAACACATATACACAACCATTTCTTGCAACTAAACAAGCAGAACAAAGAGAAATTATAGAACAGTTATTAGGTATAACACTATTAAGTCAAAAAGCAGACTTACTCAAAGAACAACAAAAAGCAAATAAAACAGAAATAACTGAAGAAAAAATAAAACTAGATTCACAAGTAGCATCAAATGAAAGAATACAAGAATCAATTGAATCATTAAAATTAAGAAGTAGTGCATGGCAAACACAAAAAAATGAAGATATACAAAAGTTTAACGAAGCAATAGCAGAACTTGAAAAAGTAGATATTACAAAAGAACTAAATGCACATAAAAAACTTGCAAAACATAATGATGATGTAAAAACATTACGAAGTTTAGAAAAGGAAAAAGCGTATCATGAAGATTCTTTAACTAAAGCAGAAACGCAAGTTGAAAAAACCGAAAAAGATTTAGTATTTGCCAAAGATGCTAAATGTCCTACGTGTGAACAAGAACTGCATGACGACAAACATAAACATTTAGTAACTAAATTAAATTCAACGTTAACTGAATCAAATGAATATGCACTAAAATTGAAAATTGATCTTGTAAATGTGGAAAAAAGTGTTACTGCAATAGGAGATTTAGGTATTATACCTGACACATATTACGATACAATCGATGAAGCATACAATCACAAAGGATCACTTGCAGATTTAAAAAGACAATTAAAACAAACAGAAACTAAACACGATCCTTACGAAGAACAAATTGTTGAATTAAACAAAAGTGCTATTCAAACAATTAGTTACGTAAAAATAAACGAAATGGAAGATTTACATAGACATCAAGACTTTTTATATAAACTTTTAACTGCAAAAGATTCTTTTATTAGAACAAGAATTATTGAACAAAACTTAACATACTTAAATCAACGATTAGCATTTTATCTAGGACAAGTAAGACTACCACATACAGTTACTTTCCAAAGTGACTTAACTGTGCAAATTGAAGAACTTGGTAGAGATTTAGACTTTGACAATTTAAGTAGAGGCGAAAGAAACAGATTAATCTTAAGTTTAAGTTGGGCATTTAGAGATGTATGGGAAAGTCTTTATCAACAGATCAACTTATTGTTTATTGATGAATTAGTAGATGCTGGTATGGATCTATCAGGCGTTGAATCTGCTATGGCAGTACTAAAAGACATGAGTAGAACGCAACAAAAGAATATTTTCCTAATTTCTCACAAGGATGAACTGATTTCTAGGGTGGATTCAGTACTGAAGGTTGTAAAAGAGAATGGTTTTACCAATTATGCTAATGATGTTGAATTAGTTGTGTAATTTTTTACTTGACAAAGCCACATCATACGTGCTTAAATTAAAGATATATTAACTAATAATATAATACGAAGGAAATACACTATGCCAAGAAAAAAGAAAAAAGTAAAAGCGAAGGCAAAGACAAAGAAAAAAGGCAAAAAAAAAGGTAAAACAAAAAGAAGATAAGGAGGACAAACTATGTCACAAACTCATGAGTCTATAATGACCGAGATCCAAAATTACTCTGAAGAGAACCAAAAGTTCACAGAGAAGGGCGTTAAGGCTTCTGCCACTAGAGCAAGAAAGGCTTTGGCTTCATTGTCAAAGTTAATTAAGGCTAGAAGAAAAGAAATTCAAGAGCAGAAAAATGCGGCTAAAACAGCAACAACAACTGTCGCGGCGTAATTTAAACCAATTAAGATCTCATCTAAACAACTAAAGCCTGTACAACAAGTGCAGGCTTTACTATTTTAATATACCTTTTGTAGATTTTTCCCGAAGTATTCCAGAACCGTGTATTCTCACACGAATATGACCATTATAATAATCATCTGATTCTAAAACTTTACGTGCAAATTGTTCTCTGGCCTCTATATATGAAAGTTCTGCTTTTGATTTGCAATAAAAAAGTATTTCTCTTTTAAAATTATCTTTACCAAGTTTTTCCACGTCAGCAAGTAATTGATCACTGCTACCATAATAATATTCCCAATCGCTCGATACAGTATACCTACGTTTATTTCTTCTACCTTTTAATGGTCTACGTGATCTTTTAAATCTTGCTAATTTTTTACCTATGTACATCCTACCATTAGTTGTGTTTGTTATTTGATATACAAACCCTACACATTCTGGTAGTTCATTTACTTCTTTATTCTCATATAACCACATATTGCGATATTTAAACTCAATTTGATTGACTGTTTATTTTTTGTATGTTATATATAAGTGAAGGGCAACAGCATCCTTCCACCAGGCAAACATCACCAGGCAAAACATAACATCTTTGATAACCAGTGAATTACTCTGTAACAACAGCGGCGAATCACTTGATGTACATACAAAAAATGATAGGGCTCTGAGAAAAAGCAACCCTAGGTAGGTATAAAACCAGCATATAGGGATTATATCTACTCGCGTTGGATGAATTAGCGAATGGGTACAGCACAACCGCCCAACCAATTGGTAGCAATATATGATGACTGTGAACTCGCCACAAGAGTTTAAGTTAGTTCGGCTGGAAACAGCCGAATTATGACTGCTCATCTGCCACAAGATACACATTGTACATCAGATTAAAAATGCGTTTGCGTAAATTTTAAAAATAAACTGAGCGTAAGCGAAAGTTTAGATGGCTTTAGCCATCTTTATGCTCTTGGAATGAATGCGTTAAGTAACCGTTGTCTTTCTTCTTTGCCTTGATCTAAATCTTTTACTGTAATTGAACCCATGTAATATCCACCTGGCGGGTGAGCAATTAAATTTAAATCTTTTTCCCCATCATACTCTAAACTAATATGACGCATATTTTCATCGGACGCAATATCTTTGATAACTTGCTGATTAATTTCGTAACCGTGTTTCGGGGAGTCTTCAACAAATAATGGAAGAACATATCCACCTGGTGGTTTTTTATCACCGAGATCTTTTTTCCAAACACCATCTGAATACAATCCCGGTATTTGTTTAATATTATGTTCTCCGTATAAAGCGGCCATTTGTGGACTTATCCTTAAATGAATTTCTATAATGTTTTGTCCTATACATTCAAAATTAATAATTCCATTAAATTCGGAATCTTTTAAATATGTCTCAATAAAATTTGTACACTTTATTGATGACTGAAGCATATTTGCGGATGTTGGTAAATTTTCATCTACTCTTCCTTTATACTCCCAATAATCAAACATACCATCCCACGTAGGATGACCTTCTACTATAAAATAATCAATCCATTCACCTTTAGATACTACGTGATCTATTGACCAGTGTTCACCAGTATATGCAGACATCCAGAATGCACCTGGGGAATAACTTTTTTTAAAGTCTTTTGGATTTTTTATTAGTGTAGTTCCTTGCCCACGTCCTTCTAAATTATGAATAGGCTTTTGGAATACAGGATACTCTTCTGGTTCAACTCCTGCAAATCCGTGCGGTACTTCAAGTGCCTCACACATTTTCACCTTATCATACACCCAATTAAGTGTTGGGTATTTTTTATAGGCATGAATATCGGTTAGTGGAATATCCACATCATCAGGACACTCTACTGACCCGAAAAGAGCCTTATCTTGTGGGGAATACGCACCGAGAAATGACATATAAAATTTAATTATATTCTTGTTGCATTAATTATAGTATACTATAATTGTTCTTCTGTGCTATCGTCTTGTACAGTTGTTGAAGTTTTAATTCTTTTATCTTGTGCTTCAATTTTTTTCTTCAAGACGTTAATTTCTTTATCTTTTTTAGCAATTTCTCTACCAACACTTTTTAAATCCTGATTCGTTTGTTCAAATTTAATCGTTAACTGTTTAAGACGACTCTCTTTGTGTCTAATAGCCAGATGAAGATCTTCCTTCTCTTCGGTAAGGTCTTTGATTGTTGCTTTAAGTTCTTGAACCAAATCTTGGTCAGACATATAAGTGATAATTATCCAGTTTGAATATCCCCATTAAACTATTATATAATGATTTAAAAGAAAGGTTGACCAGTTTTTTTGGTAGTTTCCAAATTTTGTTTTATAATGTCTGCTACAATTTTACGTTCGTCTGTGGACATTACCAAAGATTCTTGATACGTTACACCACCTCGCATATACCAACATATTTTAAGAAGTTCATGTTTAAGATTTTTACAGTCATTTTCTAATTCAGTAAAATACTTTAATAAGTCAGATTCCGAGAGTGTCAGCACCTTTATACGAAAAAATTTGCGTTATCAAATGTTATCGGTACTTGATAAGAGGCCGGTGCTCCTTTTTTAATTTGCTCTTCTGTAGCATTAACTTGAACTGGCTTCATTGAACCTTGCTGTCTAATTTTTATTAATTCCGTTTCAATGTTTTTAATCATTTTTGCTTCTGCATTATCTACAAATTCTTTAATTTGTTGTGGATCAGATACTGTCTCCCCTGTAGGTAAAGTAATCGATTCAATATTAGTCAACAAAAGTTTTTCATTAAGTTGCGTCAACAATTTAAAACTGTCAGTATATTTTTTTGTTTTTTCTTCTGCACTCAATTCTGCCGACTGCGATATTTGAGCATACTGTCTTTGCTGTTCAAATGTTTTTAATTGGGAATCTGTAATTTGTTTATAATTTAATGGTCTAACTTTAATCTTTAATCCATCTGATAATGTTGCCGTATCCTTAACTACCTCACGTGATATATTATCTAACAGACTTGTTAGTCCGATTGCATGAGTAACTGTTTCGTTTATACCTGGTATTGTTGATTGTACATCCATGCTTTCACCATAACTCGCAATCCTAATCCCAATTAATACAGTATCAATATCATAATTTACTAACTGCCATGGATCTAAAATATCAGGCACACACGATTTAATCACATCAATAGTGGCTTGTCCACTCATCATTGCATCTGGTGTTCTAAATGCAAGATCATCCATTGCTGTCATAGGTAAAACTGCGTGTTCACCTGTTGTTGTTTTCTTCACTACGTGAGGTGGGTATAAGTTTCCACCACTAGGAAACTTGATATAAATTGCTGGTTGTCTATAATACTTGCTTAACGGTTTAGTGTTTTCTGTCATTTTTACTTCAATAAATATATATTATTAACGTATGTATGTCTATATTTATATGCGTATATAATGGTGAAAAAATATGGAACCAGAAGTACAGAAAATATTAGAAGAATTAAAAAAAGTTACCAGTTCTGCGGAAATGGCAAAATTTGAGGCTAGCCTTAAAAAAAGCATTAAAGACCTTAAAGCAAAAGGTAAACTTGATGAATCCGTACATAAACTTCTTATTAAAGATATAAATGCTAAAAAGAAATTACTAGAAGTTCAAACAAATCTACAAGAGCATTTTAAAAAGTTTGGTACTAATTTAGGTTTATCTGAAATAGCGGCGGGGAGATTTGCCAAAGGTACAGAGAAAGGTACTAAATTTGTTAGTGGTTTTGGTACGGCACTATACGAAGGTACAGGCTCAATAGCAGATTTTACAGACTCCTTAAAAGCATTTGGACCAATTGGTGAAACAGTTGCAAGATTTGGTAGTACAATATCAGGCAGTCTGGAGATGTACAGAACACTATCTTCTGTTGGTGCTTCATTTAATCAAAGTTTAGTTGAATTACGAGAAACGGCAAATGCGGCGGCATTACCATTATCAGATTTTGTTGACCTTATTGGAAAAAATTCTGAGAACCTTGCGGCACTTTATGGATCAACTACACAAGGTGCAAGAGAGTTTTCAAAACTTTCAGAAACATTTAGAAGAAGTAATATACAATTCCTCGCACCACTAGGTTTAACGGTTGAAGAAATAAACGAACAATTACTTACAAACTTAACACTACAAAGAAGAACTGGAAGGTTTGAACAAACAACAACTGCACAACAAATTCAATCAGGTATGGCGTTAATCAAACAATTAGATAGATTAGCAAAACTTACTGGTATTCAAAGAGATCAATTAGCGTCAACAGTTGAATCTCAAATGTCTAATGAAAGATTCCTTGCTTTCATGAATACACAAACTGAAGAAGTTAATCAACGATTATCAACATTTGCCGCTGGTGTAGGAAATCTAGCACCAGGATTAGCAGAAGGCTTCCAAGACTTAATTGCAAATGCTGGCGTACCAGTTACAGAAGCCGCACGAATGTTAGTAATGAATATACCAGAAGCATCTGGAGTTATACAACAATTAACTGCCGGTACGATTACAACAGAACAGGCAATGGTTGCGTTAAAAACTGCCGCAATTAAATCAAACAAGGCATTAGGTGGTGTAGCACAAACTGGTGCTGTAGAGTTTGCAAAATTATATGGTGAAGTAAACAAACTTGCCACAGCAAAATTAGATTTGACTGCTGTTACACAAGAACAAAGAGATCAACAAGCAACACTTACAAAAGAATTAACACAATTTGAAGATGCATCAAAAAGAATGTCAAGTGCATTCCAAGGAGTAGAAACTAGTTTTATAGGATGGGTTGGAGGTTTTTTAGGAACTGGTACAGGTTCACTAACAGATACTATGAAAGGACTAACCGATGATATTAATAAGATGAGTTCTGGTACTCAAGCAGGCATATATGCCGCTATTGAAGGAATAAAAACAGTTGGCGGAATGATGAGAGAAACCGCTCCAATTACCATGGGAACATACGCCGCATTAAAATTATGGGGACCATTGGGACCAATTGGAGGAGGAGGAGGCCTTGGCAAAGTATTAGGAAAAGCAGGCAAAGTTGCAGGAGGTGTCGCAAGAGCAGGAGGTGTTGGTATAGGGTTAGGCGGTATGATGATGGGAGGCAATATTGCTGACCAGTCTGAAGGAAAAGCAGGCAAGGCAATGGGAGTACTCTCAAGTGCGGCCAGTGGTGCATTAATAGGATCCATGGTGCCAATAATAGGTACAGCACTCGGAGCCGCGATCGGCGGTGCCTACGGATTATTCAGAGCCTCTGACTATGACGACAAGTTGTTTGGTGGTGGTGATGAAAAACGTGAGGCCGGAACATATGGCTCAACAGGTCAAATTCGAGAATCGCGTACAAGTTTAGCAACAATTCATGCAGGAGAAACAGTATTAAATAAAGGCGAAACAGACACGTATGTTGCGAACAAAACAACTGGTGGTGATAATACTAATTTAAGAACATTACCAACAGAAATGAAAACTATGAATCTTGCATTAGCAACTGCCGTAACTGAAATGAAAACCTTCAATAAAAGCGTAAATACTTTGATTGGTATTAACTCAGAAACAATGAAAAATACAGATAGGACACAAAGAAGACTTGCAAACAACCGTACTTCTCTTGTATAATATAAAATATGGCTTGGAAAAAATACTTTAAAGACGCAAACTTATCACCGGTATCAGGAGATGCACGACCAAATTTTGCGAAAAGAAACTATTCATCTTACTTGCCTGCTGTTTATACAGGACACCCAAACAGAATTCAAAGGTATTTTCAATATGACCAAATGGATTCAGACAGTGAAATTAATGCGGCATTAGATATTCTTGCAGAATTCTGTTCACAAACAAATAAAGAAAATGAAACTCCATTTGATATTGTATTCAAAGACGAATCTACTAGTCACGAAGTTAAACTTTTAAAAAAAGCACTTCAACAATGGACTAAAGCAAATAAATTTTCAAAAAGAGTATTTAGAATTATAAGAAATGCATTAAAATATGGAGATTGTTTCTTTGTACGAGATCCAGAAACACACAAATGGTTATATATTGACAATGCAAAAGTTGACAGAATAATTGTTAACGAATCTGAAGGCAAAAAACCTGAACAATATGTTATAAGAGATATTAATCCAAACTTATCAAGACTTTCTGCAACACAAATAACACCAAACCAAGTATATGGTGGCGGTGGAACCACAGGCGGAACATTTCATCAAAATTATGCTGGTGGAGGACAAGGTGTTAATATGTCTGGCGCTGGTGGAGGACAAGGTGGAGCAGGTGGAAGATTCTACAGAACAATGAATCAATACAGCATTAATGCAGAACACGTTGTACATATGTCAATGTCAGATGGTTTAGATAACTTATTTCCGTTTGGACAATCAGTATTAGAACAAGTTTTCAAAGTTTACAAACAAAAAGAATTATTAGAAGACGCAATTATTATTTACAGGGTTCAAAGAGCACCTGAAAGAAGAGTATTTTATATTGACGTAGGTAATATGCCAACACACTTGGCTATGCAATTCGTTGAGAGAGTTAAAAACGAAATTAATCAAAGAAGAATTCCAAGCACATCAGGTGGTGTCAACTATATTGATGCAACATATAATCCAATGTCAATTAATGAGGATTATTTCTTCCCGCAAACAGCAGAAGGAAGAGGATCTAAAGTTGATACACTACCAGGTGGTACTAATTTAGGTGAAATAGATGATCTTAAATTCTTTACAAACAAATTGTTTAGAGGATTAAGAATTCCAAGTTCTTATTTGCCAACTGGACCAGATGATGGACAACAAAACTACACTGATGGTAGAGTAGGTACTGCATATATTCAAGAATTAAGATTTAACAAATATTGTATGAGATTACAAAGTATGATACAAAATGTATTTGATTCAGAATTTAAATTCTGGATTAAAGGCAAAGGTTACAACATTGACAATGGTATGTTTGAACTTAAACTTAACCCACCACAAAACTTTGCACAATATAGACAAACTGAAATGGATCAAAGCAGAGTAAACACATTCACAGCAGTTGCTGACCTTCCTTATATGTCTAAAAGATTTGCGTTAAGCAGATACTTAGGATTAAGTGAAGAAGAAATGGCAAGAAATGCTGACTTATGGGCAGAAGAAAATGCTGTATCACAGAAATCTCAAACAAAAAGTACACAACTACGAGCAGGTGGAGTATCACAAGCAGGTATTACATCTGATTTAGATCAATTTGAAGAACCAACACCAGACGAAGGTGCTCCACCACCAGGCGAAGGTCCTGGACCAGGAACACCAGGCGGAACACCACCAGCAACACCGGGTGGAACAAACACGTTATAGGATTAAATAGTAAAAATGAAACTATTCGAATTTATGAGATATGGAGAACAAGGATTTGAGCAAGATAAAGCATATAATCCTGATAACGATATTTCTATATTAGATAAAAATGATACAAGAAAGACTCGTTTATCATTAAACGACATTAACGAAATGCGACTGGCCTCTGAAGATCACAACGAACAACAAAAAGAAGAGGCAATATTTGTCCAAAAAATGTATGGACAACCAGCACAAGAAGATAATCTCCAAATATAATTCCAAGTAAATATTGTTATGGACGTAGCATTTGTTTTAGGAAACGGTGAATCAAGAAAAGGTATTCGAATAGATAGCCTTAAAAAATTTGGCAAAACTTTTGCCTGTAATGCCGTATATCGTGAAGAAACAGCCGACGTTTTAGTTGCTGTTGATCCAAAAATGGTAATAGAAATAGCAGAATCTGATTACCTTACTAATAATGTAGTTTGGTCAAACTTCAATCAACTGTATAACAAACATCCAAATATCATGAATCACGTACAATTCTTCCAACCATCATTAGGTTGGTCTTCAGGACCTACTGCATTAAAATTTGCCGCGGATCATGACCCTGAAAAAATATACATTTTAGGATTTGACTACCAAGGACATAATAAAAAACAACGAAAAATATTTAACAACCTTTATAAAGATACTAGAAACTATAAAAAGGGTGAAGAAGAAGCAACGTTTTATGGCAATTGGCTAAATCAAACTAAGAAAGTTTTTAAAGATTACCCCAAGATTCAATTTATACGTGTGACTCCACGTGATTGGTTCCGTCCAACCGATTTAGAATGGAATAAAAACTTAAAACATATGGATATTGAAGAATTCTTACAGATACATAATTTACAAATTAAAATTTAGTAAATCATCGTCAAAAACACCGTTTTTGTCATAAAATAGCACCTATTAGCGGTTATCATGTTAAATATGTATTACTTAATTAAGAAAACGCCGATTATTAAAAAGGAGCACGTGCAATATGACACAACCAAGCAATAAATTTGAATCATTGTTAGAATTGCTTATCAACGAAGAAAATGATAAAGCAGAACAATTATTCCACGATATCGTAGTTGAAAAATCGAGAGATATCTACGAAAATTTAGCAGATACAGAATCAAAAGACGAAACTGTAGATGAAACTAAAGACGAAACTAAAGAAGAAACTAAAGACGAAGCAGTTAAAGAAACTGAAGCATCTGATGAAAAGAAAGATGAAGAAGTTAAAGAAACTGAAGAAGATAAACCAGCAGAAGAAAAAATTAAAGACGAAGGAGTTTTTACTAAGGCTCCTGTAGCACCTCAAAAGTCAGATGAAGAATCAATTGAAGAAATCGGTGGCGATGCTACTGACCAATTAGTTAAAGATATATCTTCTGATGAAGAAGGTGAAGCCGATGCGGCTGTCGATGCTATCGCACCAGACATGGATGCAGATAACGGAGAAGGCGGAGAAGGCGACACTGAAGAAAGAGTTTCAGATTTAGAAGATGCTTTAGACGAACTAAAAGCAGAATTTGAAAAAATGATGGGTGGCGATGGTGAAGAAGACAATGGCGAAGAAGAAGCCTTATCTTTAGCACCTGAAGTTGCTCCACTCGAAGCATCAAGACTAGTACCAAATATGGAAGCGAAAGCAGAACCTAAGGAAACTGTAAAAGAATACAAGATCCAAAAGTCTGCGGATAATGCCGACAAGTCTGATAGTAAAAAATCAACAGTTGCATCTAGTAACAAACCAATCAACAGTGCAAATTCTAAAGAAATATTAAAGAAAAGTTCTGAAGATACAGGTAGAGCGGCACCAACAACCGAAAAAATGGTTAAAGGTGAAGTTGCAAATACTGGAGGCAAAGACAGTCGTAAATTATCTAACGTGAAAGTAGACAATAAAGACGGTGCTGATGCTTCAGCAAAGAAATCACCAGTTAATTCAAGAAAATAGTAACTGGATTTTAAAGGAGCGGACGGATGAGTTTATATCTTAGAGAACACCTAACATACGATCAGGCCAGAATGTCTATCTTACACGAAGGCGAGAATGGTAAAGATTTGTACATGAAAGGTATCTGTATTCAAGGTGGCATTAAAAATGCCAATGAAAGAGTTTATCCTGTTAATGAAATAGGAAAAGCAGTCAAAACTCTTAATGACCAAATAACATCTGGTTATTCAGTTCTTGGAGAAGTAGATCATCCCGATGATTTAAAAATTAATTTGGACCGTGTGTCTCACATGATGACTGAAATGTGGATGGACGGACCAAATGGATATGGTAAGATGAAAATCTTACCGACACCAATGGGCCAACTTGTCAAGACTATGTTGGAATCAGGTGTGAAACTAGGCGTATCAAGCCGAGGTTCTGGTAATGTATCAGAATACGGTAACGGCGAAGTTTCAGACTTTGAAATCATAACAGTTGATGTTGTGGCTCAACCTTCGGCACCAGGTGCTTACCCGACTGCAATTTATGAACATCTTTTGAATACAAAAGGTGGCATGAAAGCAAAAGGGTTGGCGGCAGAAGTTAGAAACGATAAAAAAGCACAAAAGTACCTCAATGAGGCATTAACAAACATAATAAAGGACCTTAAATAAAATGATAGACGCAATATCAAAACTAGTTGAATCAGGAGCAATATCGGAAGATGTACAAAAAAGCATCCAAGAGGCTTGGGATTCAAAAGTAAAAGAAAATAGAGAAGGTGTGTCTGCCGATTTAAGAGAAGAATTTGCTAAAAGATATGATCATGACAAGGCGAACATGATTGAAGCCATCGATACAATGATGACTGAAAAATTAAGCGAAGAAATCTCTAAATTTATAGAAGACAGAAAAGCACTTGCTCAAGAAAAAATATCCTACAAAGAAAATGTAGGCTCACACTCTGCCAAATTACAAGAATTCGTTCTTACTAAATTGTCAGAAGAGTTAAAAGAACTACATGGCGACCGTAAAGGTGTTCATGAAAACTTTAAAAAATTAGAAGGGTTCGTTGTAAACGCACTTGCTAAAGAAATTAAAGAATTCCATGAAGACAAAAGAGGCGTTGTGGAAACTAAAGTTAAATTAGTTGCTGAAGCCAAAAAACAAATGGCTAAACTAAAAGAGGCTTTCATACAGAAGTCTGCTAAAATAGTTGAACAAGCAGTAACTAAAAAATTGGGTGAAGAACTTACTCAATTAAAAGAAGATATCACCAAAGCAAAAGAATCTAACTTTGGTAAATCAATTTTCGAGGCATTTGCATCTGAGTACCAGGCTTCTTATCTCAACGAGAAGTCGGAGACTGCAAAACTATTGAAAGTAGTTGATGAAACTACTCTTCAATTAGCAAAAGCCAAGGAAAGCATCGATGAGAATAAAGCGGTGATTGAGTCTAAAAACGCAGAAGCGAGAAAAACTGCAGACTTGATGGAACGTAAGGAAACGATGGCTGAGTTGCTTAAACCATTAGGCAAAAACAAGAGTGAAGTAATGAGTCAACTGTTAGAATCAGTTCAAACAGATAAACTTAAAGCATCATTCGACAAGTATCTACCTCACGTGATGGCTGATAAACCGGTTAAAGAAACTACGAAAGTACTTTCTGAAAGCGGCGGAAACAGAGCACAGAGAGAAGATGCTGATTTAACTTACATTCGTAAATTAGCGGGTGTATAACATAAACTAAAAGGGGAATAGAAACAAATGTCAGAAATATTTGAATCTAAATGGGGCGAAACAAAATCTGCCCTAACTGAAGGTTTAGAAGGCAACAAGAAAAAAGTGATGGGTGTCATTTTAGAAAATACTAAAAGATACTTGTCAGAACAAGCGACTGCTGGTGCTACATCGGCGGGTAACGTTGCTACACTAAATCGTGTAATTCTTCCAGTAATACGTAGGGTTATGCCTACTGTTATAGCGAACGAGATTGTTGGTGTACAACCAATGACTGGTCCGGTTGGACAGATACACACACTAAGAATAAGATATGCTGATACGTCTGCAACAGACAATATAATTGCAGGTGAAGAAGCATTATCTCCTTTCAAAATTGCGAGAGCATATTCTGGAAACGCAACTGAATCGGCGCCTAAAGCGGCATCAACAGCGGCTAAAGAGGGAACTCCAGGTTCTAGACTATCGATCCAAATTTTGAAACAACCTGTTGAAGCCAAATCAAGAAAACTATCTGCAAGATGGACTTTTGAAGCGGCTCAAGATGCACAAGCACAACAAGGTATAGACGTAGAAGCAGAAATCATGGCGGCTTTGGCTCAAGAAATTACGGCTGAAATCGATCAAGAAATCTTAGGATCATTAATGTCATTAGCGGCGGCTGATGATGAAACTTTTGATCAATCTGCTGTGTCTGGTACTGCAACGTTCGTCGGTGATGAACACGCGGCTTTGGCAGTCTTAGTCAATAGAGTTGCAAATAAAATTGCGACAAGAACAAGACGTGGGGCTGGTAACTGGTCAGTTGTTAGTCCACAAGCATTAACAATTCTTCAATCTGCAACAACTTCAGCGTTCGCAAGATCTACTGAAGGTACTTTTGAAGCGCCAACTAATACTAAATTCGTTGGAACTTTAAATGCGGCTATGAGAATTTACGTAAATGCTTACGCGGCTGATGATACATCAATTCTAGTTGGCTACAAGGGATCAAGTGAAGCAGACGCTCCGGCGTTCTACTGTCCTTACATTCCTTTAATGTCAAGTGGCGTTGTATTAGATCCGGCTACTTTCGAACCAGTTGTTGGCTTCTTAACAAGATATGGCTATGTAGAGTTAACAAACACTGCATCATCTCTTGGTAATGCGGCTGATTACGTTGGTAGAGTAGGTATATCTAACGTTAAATTTAAATAATTTCTTTTGGAATTATTTGGATAAACCAGTATAAACAATTAGGGCGGCTTTCGAGTCGCCCTTTTTTTGTGGCTTAAATATCAATATGCATTATCTTTTTACAAACGGCTGTTCATTTATGACAACCAGAAATTTTAAACAACGAACTAGCATACAAACTCACGTTGGAATAGAAATTGCTAAACATTATAATTTTGAACTTACTAATATTGCTAGAGGTGGCCGTGGAATGGATAGAACAACTCTTACCACAATGATATTTTTCGAAAAACATAGAAAGTTCAAAGATACTTTTGCTTTAATTGAATGGTCCGATGCTGGACGATGGGATTACCCAACAAGATTTAAGAAAAAAAAGCATTTACATCCACAACTTGATACCGACTGGCAATCTGTAAGACTAACAGACGAAGCAACAACAACTTTTCTTAATAAAAATGCTCAAAACATAGATCTTCCTGCATTTTTAGTAACAAGATTTTATCATAATGTTTTATCTTTACAATCTTTTTTTAAATCTAATGGCATACCTTACTTAATGTACAATGGAATATGGAACTCAGTTGATGAAGGAAAAAAGGATCATCAAAGTTTATCAAATTTAATTGACAAAAAACATTTTTTTGGGTTTGATAATTGGCAATTGTCTCACTTTGGATTCTGTGAACGTAATAAACTTTGTGTTGGTGCAGGAGATGAACATCCAAATGAAGAAGGTCATAAAGAATTTGCCAAATTATTAATATCGTATATTGACAAAAATAATCTGCTTAAAAAATTATAATCTTTAGTTATAATGATTTTTTTCTATATTCATACGGTAATATCTCAAAATATAGTACTTTAACTCATAAAATATAGTTTCTAAATAATCCAGAGTCGATAAGACTCGTCAACAATAGAAGGAGATCCACTATGGATATCATGTTAAAAGTTAAAGGATGGGCAAAAACATTGGCTGACGTAGGAGTAAGTTTAATTGCGTTAGGAATTGTTTTCGAAATTCTTTTTAATGGTCACGGTATTCCGTTCTGGCCAAATATTTCTGTTATAGGAAATGTTCAGGGCGTACTGCAAGGATTTTCAGACCAAGGTCTGATAGGTTTAGTTGCAGTTTGGATTCTATATCATATCTACAATAGAAAATAATATAGACATCACATAATATAATGATCCAATTAAGGGTGGTATCACAATTGTTGATATCGCCCTTAAATTTAAATTAAAACTAAATTAGATTTTGTTGCTACTGAACGTAGACTATCTTCTGTCTCTGTTTTTTGTTTATCATTCCATTTAAACCTTGCTCGACTACAAGTATTGCAAATTAAATTTTGTTTTGCAGAAGAATAATTTTTATTATAAATTAAATTGTGTACATTTTGTAAATTTTGCCATGCTTTTTCTATACCTAGTTCAAAAACATTACCATAGTTTGTTTGCTTTGTAGCATCATCACAACATAAAACAACAGTACCATCTACAAGAATTTCAATTCTCCTTAAAATTTTTCCTAGATCTAACGTACATCCTTGTACAAAATTTTCTTTATTAATAGAATATTCTTTACTTTTAATCCAAACACCATCACCTGAAGCCATTCTATTATTAAGCCAGTTTGTTTTAATTTTAATAATACCTAAAGTGTACTTTTTAAATTCTCTATGTAATTGTTTTCTTGTTGCTTCATTTATAAATTTATCATTTCCTTCTTTTATTCCTATTCTCATAAGTTTAGAAATATCTGGGTAATTTTTTTTTACTTTTAATAATCTTTGTTTAGTAACTTCCCAATTCACACCCATAAATTTTTTTATTTCTTTTGTATTAAATCCAATAATTGAAATGTTTAATTTTTTAATAAGATGTTTGTATTGATTAATAATTTTACAATTTTTTTCAGTAAAAGAAATTCCGTTAGTAGTAATAATAACCTGCATTTTATTCTTGTCAGCAAGTTCAAAAATTGTTTCTAAATCAGGACAAACCAATGGGTCAGAATATCTCCACGGCTGAATATGTGCTGACCACGGAGTAACATTATATTTTTTTAATAAATTTGCAAAATCATTAATTAAAAAAACTATTTGTTCACGTGACATTTTTTGTGATCTATATTCTTTACTTTCACCAAGCCACGAATATGGACAACAATAACATTTTGCATTACATAAATTTATAGGTTCAAAAGATAATTCAGTTGGTATAGGTAATCTAGGATACATATGAAATATTTATAGGTATAAAAGTTACCCACCCACAAATAAATATATATGTATAAAATGATAAAAATAACAAATGCCAGGTGCAATTAAAAATACAAAAATTGGTAAGTCAGCAGGAAGAATAGAGGTAACTGGAGCATTCTCTAAACAACCAACTCAACCTAACGGATCAAATACCGAGACAGTATCAACTGCATTAGGTGCCTACATTTCTTCACAAAAAGGAAGTAAACTATTTGAAGTAGTATTCACATCTGCGGATGGAATAACTCAACTTACTGAAATGCTAAAATTAACAGCAGATACACCTAATGCTTTAACTCCTGGGCAATTTTGTGTACAAATTATATTAGATGATTCAACTGTGGTATACGTATCAAAATTTTACAACAATACCATACATTGGGTTAATCCTGCTATCACGTATGGAGAACCTTTATCTACAGGATGGCTTTCATATACCTTACGTTCAGAAGGAATAAGTCTATAACAAAGGCAGTCATTTCTTTATATAAATAATAGCAATATGTCAAAAACAGTTAGAACTTACGGCGATTATACCATTAAAGCAGGCGGCGGATCGAGCGGATCAGATAGAATAATACTAGATGCATCTGAAATTAGAGTGCCTGGAAGTCTGACTGTTGAAGGTACTCAAACAACATTAAATTCAGCGACACTTACAATCGAAGACAAATTTATAGAAGTTAATAGAAATAATTCTACAGCAGGTACAGAAGATGGTGGTGTATTTTTTAACCAAGGATCTAATAATCATCAAATTTTTTATTATGATGCTGACCAATCAGAATTTGTTGTTGGAGTAACAACTCAAGATTCTGATGCTACATCAATTACAAATATTACACCAGGAAATTTAAGAATTGCGGCACCAGGACAATCAGATCACGCCACTACAAAAGCATACGTAGATGCACAAATTGCCGGCGGTGGATTTAGTATTGGATTTACAGGTGATGATTCAACAACGGTATCTGTAACAACAGGAAATACAGTTGATATTGCAGGTGGCTCAAACATAAGCACTGCGGCGGCAGAACCAGATACTATAACAGTAAATTTAAATAACGATTTAACAAATATAACTTCAATAACATCAAATGTATCTAATGGAAACCTAACATTAGCAACAAATGGTACTGGTGATGTTGTAGTAGATGATACATTAACATTTTCGGCCGCGGCAAGTACACCAGCGGCAAATACAGTTACAAAAATTTACAATAAAACAGCAGGTGGAGGCGGTACTGGACTGTTTTTTCTTAACTCTAACATCAATTCAGGCTCAGAAGGAGAACTGATAAGTAAAAGCAAAGCAACGGCTTTGGCAATTGCATTAGGATAAAAAATGGCTATAACAAATTTTCAAGTAGGAACAGGCACCGGAACACCGGCGTATACTGCTACGGCGGAAACTGCGGTTACTGTAATATACATTACAAATAAGTCAAGTGCGGCTGGAACAATAGACGTTTACATTACTCCTAATGGACAAGCAGTTAGTGAAAACTTTAAAATTTACAATCAATTAACTATTCCGGCACAAGACACTTATATTATCGATACTGAGAAAACAATTTTAGAAATAGGTGCTAAAATTTTTATTGCGGCACCAGATTCAGCGGCACAATTCAACGCAACGATCTCAACTATAGGATTATAATACTATGGGTAGATTTGTTAAAAATCCAGTACTAGTATCAGGAAGTGCAATAACATCACAAATTGCTATAGGTACAACATCTGAACAATCAGAAAACCCAAATCCAGGCGAAATA
>Ga0257107_1000003_pt1 | contig 90540 bp, 88 predicted proteins | sample LP_taG_2_FD_190178 | JGI IMG/M metagenome (GOLD analysis project Ga0257107, IMG submission 190178) | Marine microbial communities from Northeast Subartic Pacific Ocean, Canada - LP_J_2011_P26_500m | ecosystem: Environmental > Aquatic > Marine > Oceanic | place: Canada: Northeast Subartic Pacific...
ACTGTCTTGATCGAAGCCACCACGTTGCAGATGCTGGAGAGGCCGAAGTGGCGGAGGGTGTCGATGACGGCGCCGTCCACGCCCAGAGAGGCGATATGGGCCAGGCCCTCGGCGGTGCAGAAGGCCATCCCCAGCTCGTCGCAGGCCGAGTCCGAGACGCCGACGACGACATCCGTGTTGGTGACGTTGTGGATCAGGGGGATGTGCTTGTCGCCGATTCCCTGGATGTTGTGTTCGCCGAATCCGTTGTAGAGCATCGTCGGGCACTCGAGGGCCTCGACCGCTGCGATCCTCGCCCCGTGGTCGGCCTTGAGGCGTTCACCGGCCGCCAGCGTCCCGGACGAGCCCGAGGCGGCCACGAAGGCTGCCAGGTGCAGGCCGGGGCGGAGCGCTGCGTGGTGCAGGTAGAGGTGCTCCAGGGCCCGACCGGTCACCTCGTGGTGGCCCACGTGGTTGGCGAACTCGGTGAACTGGTTCAGGATGAAGTTGCTGGGGTCCTTCTCCAACTCGTCGCAGGCGTCGTATATCTCCTTCACGTTGCTCTCCGAGCCGGTGGTCCGGATCACGTCGTCCGGGTCGGCGATCCACTCGTCCAGCCACTCGAAGCGTTCCCGGCTCATGTTCTCCGGGAGCACGGCGACGCCCCGGCAGCCCATGAGGCGCGAGATGGCGACGCCACCCCGGGCGTAGTTGCCGGTCGAGGGCCAGATCGCCCGGTGCACGGTGGGGTCGTACTCGCCGGTGAGGATCCGAGGAACCAGGCAGGAGTAGGCGGCCAGGACCTTGTGGGCACCGATCATCGGGAACCGGTTGCCGAACGCCACGATGATCGGCGCCGGCACGCCGGTCAGTTCCTGTGGGAGGACCACGTGTTCCGGCAGGTCGGTGAAGCCGCCGTGGAGGTCGTTGTACCAGTGCACGCGGAACAGGTTCAGGGGGTCGGCGGCGTTGCGGTCGACCGCAGCCAGCGCCGAGCGGATGCCGTCCGGGATGCCGGACGGGTCCGCCAGTTGGGCGAACGTGGGCAGGACCACGCCCTGTTCCCGGAACCTGTCGACGCTGCGCTGGTAGCGGTCGCCGTCCACCAGTTCGGTGGACAACCCGAAGGTGGAGGCATCGAAGGTGGAGGCGTCGAAGGTCGGCGCTGCGAAGGCGCCGATTCCGGAGTCGCTGGGTCTGCTCATGCGCGAAGGCTAGCCAAAGCCCGCCTGTCGCATTGACAAAATGTTGATTCAGGGCGGTGGACGTCTGTGCCACCTGGATGCGTCCGCCCGTACAGGTCCGGCACCGGTCGAGGCGGGTGTCACACGCCACGCCGGGTGCCGCGGAATTCAGGTCCCGCGATGCGAGGCTGTACCCCGTGATTCGCCGGATGCTGAATGCCATCGTGATGCTTGGCGTCATAGGAGTGGTGGTGGTGTTCGCTGCGCGTGTGGCCGAACCGTCGGTGCGGCCGGTCCTGTACCCGGTCTCGGCCTCTCCGGCGACCCTGGTGGCATCCGCGGCCGTCGAGGCTGCATCGCCAGCCGACGCTGCGCAAACGTCGTCGGTCGACACCGCCTCGACGGCCTCCACCACGGTTGCGCCGGTGGCCACCGTTCCGGCTCCGCCGACCACCGCGGTGCCTGCTTCCGTCACCACGGTTCCACCCACCACGACGCTGGCTCCGGTGGACGAGGTGGCGGTACTGACGGCCTCCTATGCGTGGGGGCTCAGCGCGGACGCCGTCGTGCTCCAGCGGGTACTGGGGGTCGAGGCCGACGGTTGGTACGGGCCGGCCACCCGGGCGGCGCACATTGCCGAGAACGAGGCACGCGGCCTCCCGGTTGACGCCGTGGCGACAGCACCCACGACGACCACGACGGTTCCGCCCACGACCACGGTTCCGCCGACCACGACGGCTCCACCCGCCACCACTACCACGGTTCCGCCTACAACAACCGCTGCCGCTCCGACGACCACCGTTCCGCCGCCCAGCACCACGGCGGGGATGTTCGGGAACCTCGGGGCCCAGCTGATGGCCCAGTTGCTGGGCCAGCCGTGCATCGCCGACGGCGACCTGAGCGACTGCGGTCCCGAGGTCGACGCCCTGGTGAGGGGGCTCGTGGGCTGAGCCCGACCCGGCGTCCCCGACCGGAGGACCATCACCCCGGTTGAAGATCGAACACCTGTTCGATACGGTCCATGGATGGGCTGGTCCAGTTCCCGGACGTCGTGGCGTGAGTTGGAGGGCCGCCTCTCCGACCGTCCGTTCGATCCTGCCCCCCGCCGGGCACCGCTCCCGGTGGAGCGACCCCCATGCGTGGAACCGTCGCCCGGTGCGGGGCCGGGAGGCGGGGTTCCCTACGCTGAGCTGCACTGCCACTCCAACTTCAGCTTCCTGGACGGGGCCTCGTCGCCCGAAGAGCTGGTGGCCGAAGCGGTCCGCCTGGGGCTCACCGCCCTGGCGCTGACCGACCACGACGGCTTCTACGGGGTGGTCCGGTTCGCCGAGGCGGCCCGGGAACACGGCCTGCCGACGGTCTTCGGCAGCGAGCTCTCGTTGGACGCATCGACGTCGCGTAGCGCCGTCCCGGATCCGTCGGCCACCCACCTGCTGGTGCTGGCCGACGACCCGGCCGGCTACGCCCTGCTGGGTACCGCCATATCGGAATCCCAGCTGGCGGGCACCAAGGGCCACCCCCGGCTCTCGATGGACCGGCTCACCGACCTGGCCGGGGCGGACCCCCACTGGACGGTCCTCACCGGTTGCCGGAAGGGTGCCGTCCCGGCAGCCCTCCAGAGCGGTGGACCGGTGGCGGCACGACGGGCCCTGGACGACCTGGTGGAACGGTTCGGCCGCCACCGGGTGGTGGTCGAGATATGGGACCACGGATACCCGTTGGACGCCGAGCGGAATGACGCCCTGGCCCGGCTGGCCGTGGATGCCGGCCTGGACCTGGTGGCCACCAACAACGTCCACTACCACCGTCCGGCCCGTCGCCGCCTGGCCACCGCCATGGCGGCGGTGAGGGCCCGCAGGTCCATGGAGGAACTGGACGGCTGGCTCCCGCCCACGGGGGCGGCCCACCTGCGCTCCGGGGTGGAGCAGGCCCGCCGGTTCGCACGGTGGCCGTCCGCCGTGGCGACCGCAGCCGACCTGGGTGCCAGGTGTGCCTTCGACCTCCGGCTGGTGGCTCCGGGCCTGCCGCCCTACCCGTGCCCCGACGGGCTGGACGAGATGTCCCTCCTGCGCCGGCTGGCCGCCGATGGGGCCACCGACCGCTACGGGGAACGCACCTCCGAACGCGTCGCCGGGGCATGGGCCCAGATCGACCGGGAGCTGGACGTGATTTCCGGCCTCGGGTTCCCCGGCTACTTCCTCGTGGTGTGGGACATCGTGGAGTTCTGCCGGCGGGAGGGGATCCTCTGCCAGGGACGGGGGTCGGCGGCCAACTCGGCGGTCTGCTACGCGCTGGGCATCACCAACGCCGACGCCGTGGGCCTGGGTCTGCTCTTCGAGCGGTTCCTCTCCCCGGAGCGCGATGGACCGCCCGACATAGACCTCGACATCGAGAGCGGTCGTCGGGAGGAGGTCATCCAGTACGTGTACGGCCGCTACGGCCGCAGGCACACCGCCCAGGTGGCCAACGTCATCACGTACCGGGCCCGCTCGGCGGTGCGCGACGCGGCCCGGGCGCTGGGATATGCCCCGGGCCTCCAGGACGCCTTCGCCAAGGGCCTGGAGCGTCGGGGACGGGTGTCAGCGTCCACGAACGACGGCGGGGAGGCCCCGGCGGGGATCCCGGCCGACGTGGCCACCCTGGCCGGGGAGCTGTGCGACGCCCCCAGGCACCTCGGCATCCATTCCGGGGGCATGGTCATCTGTGACCGTCCGATGGCCGAGGTGTGCCCGGTGGAGTGGGGGCGCATGGCCAACCGCAGCGTCCTGCAGTGGGACAAGGAGGACTGTGCCGCCGTGGGGCTGGTCAAGTTCGACCTGCTGGGGCTGGGCATGCTCAGCGCCCTGCACCACACCCTGGACATGGTGGTCGCACACGAGGGAATCCGGGTCGACCTGTCACGTCTGGAGCAGGACGATGCCGTCTACGACATGATCTGCGCCGCCGACACCATCGGGGTGTTCCAGATCGAGAGCCGGGCCCAGATGGCGACCCTGCCCCGGTTGCGGCCCCGTTGCTTCCACGACCTGGTGGTCGAGATCGCCCTCATCCGGCCCGGTCCGATCCAGGGCGGGTCGGTCCATCCCTACATCAGGCGCAGGAACGGCCAGGAGGAGGTCACCTACCTCCACCCGTCGTGCGAGGACGCCCTGGCTGGAACCCTCGGCATCCCGCTGTTCCAGGAGCAGCTCATGCGCCTCTCCATGGACGTCGCTGGATTCACCGCCGCCGAGGCCGACAGGCTCCGACAGGCAATGGGCTCCAAGCGCAGCCATGCCCGCATGGAGGCCCTCCACCAGCGCTTCCTGGACGGGGCGGGGGAGCGCGGGGTCCCGTCCGACATCGCCGGACAGGTCTGGGAGAAGCTGGCCGCCTTCGCCGACTACGGATTCCCGGAGAGCCATGCCGTGTCGTTCGCACACCTCGTGTACGCCAGCTCATGGCTGAAGTTCCACCACCCGGCGGCGTTCTGCGCCGGGTTGCTGAACGCCCAGCCCATGGGTTTCTACTCGCCGCACACCCTGGTCCAGGATGCCCGTCGCCACGGCGTGGAGGTCCGCACCCCGGACCTGAACAAGTCTGCCGCCGATGCCACCCTCGAGCAGGGGGAGCCGCAGCCCGTGGGCCCGGGAGTCCCGGGATCCTCCGGTGGGGGCCGGGGCCATGGTGGGCCAGCCATCCGGATGGGCCTCGGGTCGGTCCGTGGCATCGGAGGGGACCTCGCCGCCGCCATCGCCGCCGGCCGGCCTTACACGTCCATCGAAGACCTCCAGCGACGGATGGATCCCGGTCGTCCCGCCATGGAGGCCCTGGCCACCGCCGGGGCGTTCGCCGGCTTCGACGTGGACCGGAGGGAGGCCCTGTGGGTGGCTGGGGCACTGGCCGCCACCGGACCCGACCGCCTCGCCGGGGTGGTCACCGGGACCGAGCCCCCACCGTTGCCGGCCATGGGCGCTCCGGAGGTGGCCCGTGCGGACCTCTGGGCCACCGGGGTGTCTCCCGAGGGGCACCCCACCCGGTTCATCCGCAGCCGTCTGGCGGCCGAGGGCGTGATCACGGCGGTGGACCTGCGGTCGGTGCGTGATGGGGCCCGGGTGAGGGTGGCAGGGGTGGTCACCCACAGGCAGCGCCCCAACACAGCCGGTGGGGTCACGTTCCTGAACCTGGAGGACGAGACCGGGTTGGTGAACGTGGTGGTCTCGAAGGGCTGCTGGGTCCGCTACCGCGACGTGGCGGTAGCGGCGTCGGCGCTGGTCGTGCGGGGTCGGGTGGAGGCCTCCGAGGGGGTGGTCAACGTGGTGGCGGAGCACCTGGCTCCCCTCGGGGTCCGCCCACCGGCTCGTTCCCGGGATTTCCGCTGAGCCCGGACGACGCAGGTGCCGGTCACCGCCCGGTCTGGCCGTCGGCAGCGGACGTCGCCGGGAATGACCCTGTCGACGGACCGGTGGTCCAGCACAATGGTGCAATGCGTTCCGCTCAGCGCCTCCTCACGGCTGCCCCCTCGGCCGATGTGCGGCAGCGGATCGTGGCGCTCTCCATCGGGGTGCTGGCCGCATCCGCCGGTGGCATGGTGCTGGCCGCATCGGAGGGGACGCTGGCCGAACTGCCGGGCCTCCTCCTCCTCGTGCCGGGTGCCATTGCACTGCGGGGCAACGTGTTCGGGGCCATGGGGAGTCGTCTGGGAACCGCCGTGCACGCCGGAACCTTCCGACTCTCGACCAGACCCGATGGCGTGGTCGGGCAGAACCTGGTCGGGGCTGCCGCCCTGAGCGTCGTGATGAGTGCGGCCCTCGGCGTGATGGCCAGCGGCACGGCCGTCGTGTTCGGCGTAGCCCCGACGATGACCCTGGCCGACTTCGTCGTGGTGTCGACCCTGGGGGGCCTGGTGGCCTCGGTCTTCGTAGGAGCGGTGACCCTCGGTCTGGCTGCAGGATCGGTCCGCTTCGGCTGGGACCTGGACAACGTCCTTGCGCCGCTGGTCTCCACCCTCGGCGACCTGGCCACCGTGCCGGCCCTGGTGCTTGCGGCCGGCCTGGCCGGCCACTCCGGGTCCACCGAGATGCTGGGCGGAGGTCTGGGAGTGATGGCCGTCGTGGTGCTGGTTGCGGCATGGCGATCCCCCCTGGTCGACGCCAGGCGCATCGTCCGACAGTCGCTGCCGGTGCTGGCCGTGGCCGGGGTGCTGGACCTGGTGGCCGGCGTGACGGTCGAGAGGCGCCTGGACGACCTGCTGGCCGCTGAGGCGATGCTCATCCTGCTTCCGGCCTTCCTGGGAACGGCGGGCGCCCTGGGGGGGATCCTCTCGAGTCGCCTCTCCACCCAGTTCCACCTTGGCCTGGATGACGCCACCCCGCTGCCGTCGCGCTCCAGCCTCCGTGAGGTCCGGTCGCTGGCGTTTCTCGCCGTCCCCGTCTTCGCCTGTTGCGCCGTGGTCGCCCAGCTGGCCTCGGTGGCCACGGGCCAGACCACGCCCGGGATCACCGACCTGATGGCCGTGGTCCTCATGGCGGGCCTGGTGGCCACGGTGCTGGTGGTGGTCGTGGCTTACTACACGACGATGGCCGCCTACCGGTACGGCCTGGATCCGGACACCTACGGCATCCCGGTGGTGATGTCGGCCCTCGACCTCGTCGGGGCGTTCACCCTCATTCTGGCCATGGTGGCCGTGGGGGTGGCATGACCATGCCGCCCGGACGTCATTTCGAAACCTTCCACGACCGCCGGACGGGCGGGAATACCATTCACCCACTACATCTAGCGAGGACCTGATGGACGAGAGACCCCGCAACCTGCGGGCCATGCTGGCCGAGGCGAAGGACACCTCGGAGTTGATGGTCGACCTGGCGTATGCCGCGGTCTACTTCGGCGACCCGGAGATGGCCGAAGAGGTCGACGAGCTGGAGCAGCAGATGAGCGAGCTGGTCCACGACATGCGGGCTGTGTGCGTCATGGCCGCCCGCAGCCCCCGGGAGGCCGAGGGGATGTCCTCGGTGCTCCAGGTGGTGTCCGCCATCGAACGCATGGCCAATGACGCCGTGGACATCGCCCGGATCGTCACCCACCGCCTCGGCATCCCCCAGCAGCTCGTTGCCGACCTCTCCGACGCCGAGGAGGTGTCGCACCGGGTGCTGGTCAGCGACGGATCCCACATGGCCCACAGGCCGCTCTCGGCCCTCGAGCTGACGGTCCAGGCCGGCATGCGGGTCATGGCGGTGCGTCGTGGACGGCAGTGGATCACCGACGTGGACGGCGACACGGTCCTGGTTCCGGGCGACGTGCTGTTCCTGCACGGCTCACCGGATGGCATCACCCGGCTGCGCGAACTGGCTGCCGCCCCTGTCTGGGAACCGCCGCGCCCCGACGGGGGAGAGGCCCTCACCGACCTGGACCGGGCCGTGGACGTGCTGGTGGAGATGAAGAACCTCTCGGAGGCCGCGGTGGGCGTGGCCTACAGTGCGCTGGTCCTGGGAGACAGGGGGCTGGCTGCCGAGGTGGGCCACCTGGAGCAGAGGTTGGACGAGATGAGGGACCACCTGGAGCTCTGGGTGCTGCGTGCCGCCGCCGATGGCATGGACCCCTCGTCGCTTCGGGGGCTGCTCCACCTGGCCGAGGCCGCCGAGGACCTGGGCGACCAGGCCCGGGCCATGGTCTGGCTGATCGAGGAGGGCGAGGAACTCCATCCGATCCTCGGCATAGCGCTCGGCGAGGCGGACGAGGTTGCGGTCCGGTTCCCCGTTGCCGGGGGTTCCACCGTTGACGGTTCGACGCTGAAGGACCTCCAGTTGAACATCGTGCCGGGGTTCACGGTGCTGGCCATCCGGCGGGGTGGCGGCTACGTCTACCGGCCCCGTGGCGCGGTTCGACTCGCCGCCGGCGACGAGATGATCGCCAGCGGCCCCGAGGAGGGCCAGGTCCTGCTGGCCGCCATGTGCGGCTGGGAGCTCGTCGAGGACGAGGGTGGCGAGGACGAGCTGGTACCCGTCGGCTAGCGGGTCACGGTCCGGCCCTGCTGGGTCGACTGCGAGCCGACCCCTGTCCGTTTGGACGGTGGCCTGAGTCGGATGGGCCGTCGTCCCCTGTTCAGTCAGACGGCGTGGCCTCGGGTGCAGGTGTCGCCTCTGGTGTTTGGTCGGTCTCCGGGGCCTCCCCGGTGAAGAGTTCGGCGATGGCTCCCAGGGAACCCAGGGTGGCGCTCATGTCCGCCGGTAGGAAGATCTTGGTGGCCCGACCGTCTGCGACGGTCCCGAGGGCCTCCAGGTACTTGATGGCCAGGAGGTCGGGCGTGGGGTTGCCGTCGTGGATGGCCCCGTAGACGCTGCGTACAGCCTCGGCCTCACCTTCGGCCACCGTCAGCTGCCGGTAGCGCTCGGCGTCGGCCACGGCCCGGATGGCCTCGGCCTCGCCCTCGGCCTCCAGGATCGCTTGCTGCCGGATCGCCTCGGCGGCCAGGATGACCGACTGCCTGTCGCCCTCGGCCCGGGTGATTGCCGCCTCGCGGGTGCCCTCGGCCTCCAGGACCACGGCACGCCGGGTTCGCTCGGCCTTCATCTGCTCGTGCATGGCGTTCATCACGTCGATCGGCGGGTCGATCCGCTGGATCTCGACGCGGACCACCCGGACGCCCCACTTGTCGGTGGCGTCGTCGAGCACCTGGCGCATGGTGACGTTGACGTTGTCCCGTGAGGTGAGGGCGTTGTCCAGGCTCATGTCGCCGATCACGTTGCGGAGGTTCGTCTGTGCCAACTTCGTTATGGCCATGAGGAAGTTGGCCACGTTGTAGATGAGCCGCTGGGGGTCGGTGGGTTCGTAGTAGATGACGGCATCGACGGTGACGGTCACGTTGTCCTTGGTTATGACCTCCTGCGGTGGCACGTCCACGACCTGCTCCCGCATGTCGACGCGGGTGAGGGACTGGATCACCGGGATGATCAGCTTCAGTCCCGGTCCGACGGTGGCCTTGAAGCGACCCAACTGTTCGACGATGCCCTTCTGGTACGGCCGGACGATCTTGATGCCTGCCGCGGCAAACACGAACAGGACGAAGGCGATGACGATGAGGACTATCACTGCTGCCATGACCGGGGCTCCTCAGGTGGTTGGTGGTTGGTTGGTTCGATCATCTCGTCGGGTGCTCAGTCCGTTCGCTGGACCACGGCCCGGGTGCCCTCGATCAGGACCACCCGGACGGGGGTTCCGGCGGGTAGGTGGTCGCGTTCGGAGGTTTCGGCGTGCCATTCCTCGCGGCCGATGCGGACAGTTCCCATCCGTTCCGGGTCCGGGGAGAGGTCCGTGACCACGACGCCGGTCTCGCCGACAAGGCGTCCGGCACCCACGCCGATCGGGTTGCCGCCCCGTTCCATCCGCCTGGCCATGGGTCGCATGGCGCCGAACGAGGCGACGGATACCAGCACGAAGGCCAGCCACTGCCAGACGGGATCGGCGCCGGTGAAGGCGATGGCAGTGGCGGCTGTGGCTCCGACCCCGAACGGCAGGAGGAAGAAGGCGCCGGTCATGGCGATCTCGCCCACCACGAAGGTGGCGGCGGCGACCAGCCAGATCCAGCGCCAGACTTCGGGATCCATGCTCGTGCTCCTCGGTTCGCGTCGGAACGGCACTTCCGGGAGGCTCACCGTCCAGTATCGGCAATGTACTACGGAGGTCGGCAATGGTGTCCGCGTTGGACGTGGTGCCACCGGCTATGCGGATACGGTTTCGGATCGTGCCAGCAGTTTCCCCTGATGCCCCACTGCGCCTGCTGACTTTCCACGCTCACCCGGACGACGAGGCCTCCAAGGGTGCGGCGACGGTCGCCTGCCTGAACGCCCAGGGGGTGCACTGTGTGCTGGTGTGCTGCACCGGCGGCGAGGCGGGCGACATCCTGAACCCGGAGATGGACCGGCCCGACGTCCGTGGCGACCTGGCTGCGGTCCGGGAGTCCGAGTTGGCCCGGGCAGCGGCGATCATCGGATACGACGAGGTTGTGATGCTCGGCTACAGGGACTCCGGTATGAAGGAGTCGGACGCCAACGCCCACCCGGGGGCGTTCGCCAACGCCGACCCGGACGAGGCCATCGGTCGCCTGGTGGCGATCATCCGGCGGGTCCGACCCCAGGTCATCGTCACCTACCCGGACGCCCGGGGCGAGTACGACCATCCCGACCACGTGCAGGTGCACGACATGACGGTGCCGGCCTTCCACGCCGCCGGAGATCCCGATCGGTACCCGGAGGCGGGTCCGGCCTGGCAGCCATCCAAGCTGTACTACACGATGTGGTCGCGGGCCCGGATCGCCGGCCGGCACGCCAAGTTCCTGGAGCTCGGGATCGACTCGCCGTACGACGACTGGTGGTTCGAGCGCCCTTCCCGTGACCACCTGCTGACCACGAAGGTACCGGTCGCCGAGCACTGGGACGTGGGGATCCAGGCGCTGAGGGCCCATGCCACGCAGATCGACCCGGCATCGCCGTTCTGGTTCGGCCTCCCGGACGACGTGGCCAGGACCATCTACCCGTTCGACGACTACCGCCTGGAGTTCAGCCACGTCGGTAGTCCCGCCGAAGGGGATCTGGAGGACGACCTGTTCGCCGGGTTGCGTGGAGCCACCACGGTCGCCGGCTGATGGACGACCTGTCGTTCCTCTCGGACGGGTGGCTGGAGGCTCTGGGTGAGGCCGGTGCCGCACTACCCGGTCGGCCGGGAGTGGACGGCGTGGTGAGGTTCGTGGTGACCTCCACCCCGCACGGAAAGGTCCAGTTCCGGCTGGTGATCGTCGACGGTCGTGTCGCCGAGTTGCTCCCCGGCCGGGATGGCGAGGCCCAGGCCACCGTGACCTGGAAGTACGCCGATGCCGTGGCCCAGTTCAGCGGCGACCTGGATCCCGACGTGGCCTACATGACCGGTCGGTGCAAGGTGGAGGGCGACTACGCCCGCTACGTGTTCGACCTGCGGCCCGTATTCGGTAGCGGCGAGTGGACCCTGCTTCTCCGGGACCTGGCGGCCAGAAGCGAATTCTGAGCCGGGTTCAGCCGGCCCGTTGGATCTCCCGGAGGTCCCTCCAACTCACCAGGGTGACCTGTCCACGGTCCAGGTCGGCGCGGAGTTCACTGTTGCCGCAGGCCAGGTCCCTGTGGTCCACCCGTCGGCCCCACTCGTCGCAGATTGCCCGGAGTTCTGGCGTGTCGGCGGCCGGCTCGATCACGATCTCGGTGACGCCCGGCTGGAGGTCCATTGCCTCGCGCTCCAGGGCCGCCGGGTCCGCCAGCCGTCGCATCCGATGGTGGTCCACGGTCAGAACGCCCTCTTCGGTGGCCAGCGCCCGGAACGGGAACCCCGCCGAGGACTCCGCGGTGCCGCCCTCCAGGCGGATGGGAAGGCCGAAGTCGAGGGCCAGCTCGAGGTAGACGTCGAAGAACTCCGGTCGGTTCTGGAGTGCGCCGAGGTGGGTGCTCAGGTGGCTGACGTCGAAGCCCCACAGGACGGCCCGTTCCAACTGGGCCCGGCACTCGCGACGGGTCTCGTCCAGGTCTGCGTGGTCCCAGAGGTCGTCGACGGTGCGCGGGAAACCGCCGTCCCCGTCGTGCAGGCTCGGCGCCTGCGTGATGGCCCGCCAGCGGTAGCAGTCCAGTTCGGCGTTCAGCGTGAGGTGTACGCCAACCGGCTCTCCCCGGTAGTGGGAGGCGGCGTCCCGGGCCCAGGGCCCCGGGACCATGAGGCCGGCGCCGGTGGCCAGCCCACTCCGGAGGCTGTCGTAGACGCCGACGTTGGATGCGTGGCACATCCCTAGCAGGTCGGCGGTGAGGATGAGGAGGCGGTCCCCCGGATCCCGGCCGAGTCGTTCGCCCACGCTGGTCACGTCATGAACGGTACACGCCAGCCCTATCCGCCGAATGGCTCGTGGGGCCCTCCGCAGGCGGACCACAGCCCCAGCCCGGCCGCACGTGCCCTTGCCTCGGCTGCTGCCAACTCGTGTCGCATTCCGTCGTTCGGGTCGATGTGGAGGGTGGCTGCGAAGCCGTGCTCGACCAGCGACATATTGACCATCAGACCGTCTGAGAGGCGTTCCACGTAGGCCAGGAGTCGCCCATAGCGATCTCGCGCCTCCACGTCGCGCGTTATGCGCACGGCGGCTCCGGGTGCCAGCAGGAGGGCCAGCCGACCGGATGCCTCGGCGCCGAAGCACTCGGGAGAACGGTCCGGGTGGACTGTCTCGGGCGTGTCGATACCGAGCAGGCGGACGCTCTCGGACCGCCCGTCCAGGTCGATCACCAGGGTGTCGCCGTCCACCACGCCGACGACCGTGGCAAGGCCGCTCTCGGGTAGGCCGGAGGTCGTGCAGGCGATGAGGAGGCCTGCGACCAGGCCGAGGACGGGCCAGAGGAGGCCGGCCGTCGGCTGGTGGGACTCCACTGGTCTCAGGTATCCGGGCACGGTCTGCTCAGGCTGCCTCGGGAAGGTGCCGGTGCGCGTCGCCCACCGGTAGGGCACCTGCCGGGTCGTCGTTTCCGGTCGGCTCGTCGCTGCACGCCGGCCCTTCGCCGTCGGTCGAGTCCCGGTCGGTCGGACCGGTCGGGACTCCGGTGCCGGATCGGCAGGCGGCCAGCACCAGGCGGGCACTTGCGACACCGGCCAGGCCGATCTCCCGGGTACGGGCATCCAGCCGGTGGGTCGGCCGACGCCCGGAGCGACCGGTGGCCTGCCGGGTCGGACGCCGCCGGGGCTGCTGTGGACCGGATGCCCGGCCGGGTCGCTGGATGGGGAAGGGGAGCGTTGTTTCCATACGACAATCCTGACGATGGGGTGTGACAACGACCGTTGACCTACCCGGATGGTGGACCCGTGGCGTCGCGGCGGCATCATCCACGCATGCTTCGACGTTCCTACCTCAGCGAGGAACTCCGGCGAAGTGGTCAGCCCCGTACGTGGCACCTGCCGATCACCGAGGACGAGTGCTCCGGAGCCGGGCGCCTGTTCGGCGGCACGGGTCTGGGTGCGGCGGTGAGGGCACTTGAAGCCGATGCCGACAGGCCCCTCGTCTGGGCCACGGGCCAGTTCATCTCGCACGCCGAGCCCGGCGAGACGCTCGTGATAGAGGTCGACCTGATGGCTGAGGGGCGCGCCACCACCCAGGCCCGGGCCCGCGGGAGCGTCGACGGCCGCGAGGTCATTGCCGTGTTCGCCACTCTCGGCCGCCGTGACGTCGCCCGGTCCGGGGTCTGGGTGACGCCACCGGATTCTCCGTCGCCGGTGGACTGCCCGCCGTTCCCCAGCCGCCACACCACCACCCGTTCGGTGTCGGGGAACCTGGAACGTCGCCTCGTGCGTGGTCGAACCGAGGCTGGGGATCCGGCCATGGACGACGGCCGGGTCGCCATGTGGGTGAGGGTTCCCGACCACCTGCTGGTGGATCCCGCCTTCCTGGCCGTACTCGGCGACTACGTGCCGTGGGGCGGTCGGGACGCAGTGGGCGGGGGACTGGGTGGTGGGCAGAGCCTCGACAACACGCTCCGGGTGGTCGACCCGGTGGATACCGAGTGGATCCTGGTGGACGTCCGTGTCGGGAGCCTCGTGCACGGCTACGCACACGGCACCGTCCACCTCTGGTCGGAGGACGGCCACCTCCTTGCCACCGCCAGCCAGACATGCCAGTTCCGCAACCCCAGGCGAATGGAGCCACGGTGACCGCCGCAGAGGCCCGCTATGGGATGACCGTTCCGTTCGGCGGGCCGCTCCACGAACAGGCCGACCGGTTCCGCGAGTTGTCCGAACTCGGGTACACCGACGCCTGGACCGCCGAGGCCGACGGGTATGACGGCCTCACGCCCCTGTCCCTGGCATCGGTATGGGCGCCGGAGCTCCGGTTGGGGACGGCGATCCTGCCGGCCTTCACTCGTGGCCCAGCCCTGCTCGCACAGAGCGCAGCGGCGCTTGCCTCGGCGGCCCCCGGGCGGTTCGTACTGGGCATCGGCTCGTCCTCGAACGTGATCGTCGAGCGTTGGAACGGGATTCCATTCGAGGAGCCGTACAGGCGGGTGCGCGACACGGTGCGGTTCTTACGTGCGGCGTTCACCGGCGAGAAGGTCACGGAGGACTTCGAGAGCTTCCAGGTCCGGGGATTCCGACTGGCCGAACCGCCGGCGCAGCCCCCACCGATAGTGGTGGCCGCCCTCCGCGAGGGAATGCTCCGCCTGGCCGGCCGCGAAGCCGACGGGGCGGTCGTCAACTGGTTGTCGCCCACGGACGCCGAACGGGTCACAGCGGTCGTGGGGGATGCGGCCTCGGCTGCCGGACGCCGGGCCCCCGAGGTGGCGGCGAGGATCTTCGTTTGTCCCTCCGATGACCGCGACAGGGTGCTGGCCGAGGCGAAGCGCCTGGTGGCGGCCTATGTGAACGTTCCCGTCTACCGGGCGTTCCACGAGTGGCTGGGTCGCACTGACGTGCTCGCTGCGCACTGGGAACGTTGGGACGCCGGTGACCGGGCCGGATCGCTCGAGGTCATGCCCGACTCGGTCGTGGATGATCTGGTGGTCCACGGAACTCCGGACGAATGCCGGGCGACCATCGCCAGGTACGTGGCCGCCGGGATCACCACCCCGGTGCTGGCCATCGTGCCGCTGGCCGGCGTGGATCCTGTTGCGGCCGTACGGGACCTGGCCCCACGCCCCTGACATCTAGACGCTCCGTTCCCGGCCAGATAGCCGGTCTGCGGCTCAGGACCGGTCGGCCAGGCGACCCGCTCCGCGCAGGTGCTCCACCAGGTCGGCGAGTCGGCTGTGGGCGTTGAGGCCACTGGTGTGGGGCATCAGATAGGCAGGGCGGCCCCCGAAGCCCCGCTCCTGTACGCCGGCGACGGCGTGACGATCAACGACGGTCCGCCATCCCCCCAGGCCGACGAAGCACACGGCCCGCGGATGGAGCCACGCCACCAGGCGCTCGACGCGTTCGGCGCCCGTCCGGTACTCGGCGGGAGCCACCGCGTCAGCCCGAGACGTGGTTCGGCGGACCAGGTCGGTCATGCCCAGGCCGTGGTCCCGGAGGGCGTGACGAGGCTCCCGGTCGACGCTGGCCAGCCCGGCCTCCAGCACAGCAGGCCAGAACCTGTTCCCGCCCCGGTGGTAGCCGACGGCCGTGTCGGCCGAGGAGGGGCTGGGGTTCAGCCCGACGACCAGCAGGCGTAGGCCCGGTGCCACCGTGTCGGGAAGGCTCTGGATCCGGGTCGCCGCCACCTCGACCCGGCCGGTGTCGCACCAGCTGATGGCGTCCGGCACGAACCCGGCACCGACCAGGAGGTCGTCGGCGCGCTGCAGGGTCCAACCCGCGTCCGGAACAGGGTCCAATCGGACGCGGACCTCGTCTCCCGGGCGCTGCGCGAGGTGCAGGTCGGCGAGCAGGAGCGGCAGGTCGGTCGTCGGGCGGCCGGTGCCGATATGCCGGGCTTCCGCCGTGGATGTCACGCCGGGAGGGTACGACAGTGGGTATGGCACGCAATTCGATAACGGAGACCTTGGTCACCTCCATCTCCGTCTAGGGTGGAGTCATCGACGAGACACGAGAGGATGAGGCTGTGACTGAGACACTCGATACCACGAAGATCGACGAGATCCGAGCCATCATCGACCGTGGGCTGGGAACGACCCAGAGCCGCGAGTTGATCGCCGCATCCGAGGTGGCAGACCTACTGCTGGACCTCCGCCTGCTGCTCGTCACCAGCGAAGCCGACCTAGAGGCCGCGCCCTCCAACTGAGCGCCCCCTACCGGCAGGGCTGATCGCCGGCTGGCGGTTCAGCGCAGCGGTACGGCCCTGCGGACCAGGCGTCCCAACGTCAAGCCGATCCCGGCACCCACGACCACGTCGCTTGCGTGGTGGATCCGGACGTGGATCCGAGAGGTGGCCACGATCGTCGCCAGCCCGAACCAGAGCGGCTTCACCCTTGATCGTTCGGACAGCAGGGTGGCGGCCAGGAAGGCCGCCGATGCGTGTCCCGACGGGAAACTGCTGGTGAGAGGCTGGCGGAGGTTGTGGGGCCGTTCCCCGGACTGGACCGGCCGTTCCCGCTTGAAGGCCGACTTCACCAGACCGTTGACCAGGGCCGACTCCGCACCCAGGGCTATTGCCAGGCGGGCCGCCTCGCGTGTGCCGCCTCGCCTGGTGACACCCCGGGCCGTGCCCAGTAGGTGCCAGACGAGGCTGAAGTCGCCCAGTTCGCTGGCCGTGAAGAAGAGTCGATCCATGGCCGGGTTGCCGCGTAGGCGATCCCATGCCCTGTCGACGGCATCGTCCAGCGAGGCGCCGATCGGACCCAGCGGGTGCGGGGCCCCGTCAGCCGACTCCGTCCCGTCGTCAGCCGTGCCCAATGCTTCGGCGTCGGGTCCTGTGGAGGAGGGGTCGGGCTCTTCGGAGGAGGGATCGGTCGGCTCGGGAGCCGGCACCTCAGCGGTGGCCACGTATCAAGCCTAGGGGAGGTCGGTCCGGGTCCCGATTCGGGGCCCGGTTCCGTGGTGGAGGGCTCAGCCGTCGCCGGCGTAGGCGCCGGGGGCCGAGAGCGAACCCCGCCTCCAGCGCCGCGGCGTTGCCAGCAGGGCCCTGGGATAGTCCTCGAACAGCCAGCGGGCGAAGTTCTTACGGGTCCATGGCACCAGACCGGTCGCCCACAGCGCCATCCGGGCGCCGACGGATCGGGCGAGCATTCCCTGCAGCGCAACCGACATCCGGTGGTCTGCGACCAGGTCCCGTCGGACCGTATGTCTGTAGAGGGCCGCCACCTCGACGGCCGTTCCACCGGACATGGCCGCCTCAGCCGCCAGTATCCCGGTCTGCAGGGCCTGGCCGATTCCCTCGCCGGTCAGGGCATCGGTAGCCGATGCGGCATCCCCGGCGAACAGGACCGGTCCGTGGTCCAGCACGGCGGCATCCACCCTGGCCGGGATGGGCCATGCGGATCGTCGGCCCTCCGGTCGGGCGTCGTCGCCCAGGACGGCCCGTATGGCAGGTCGATCCATGAGGCCGTCCCAGATCCGCCCCGTGTCGCCCACGGCCACCCGGCCACCCCGCAGCACGCCGAAGCCGACGTTGGCCCGACCGTCCGGCAGGGGGAACGACCACGCGTAGCCGGGCAGGAGGTCCGGCTCGAACCAGACGTGCAGGTCGGCGGCCGCCGGTCCCACGTCGGCCACGTACTGCCGGAATGCCTGCCACTCGCCGCGGTAGCCGCTGGAGGCCAGGCCCAGCAGCCTGCGGGTCGGGGACCACATGCCGTCTGCGGCCACCACAGTCGTGGCCCGGACGACGCCGATGCCCTCGACGTCGAGCGTCGCCGAGTCGTCATCCACCGTGATTCCCGTCAGGCCGTGGCCGTCCCGGACCTCGGCGCCGGCCGACCGGGCCAGGTCCAGCAGGGCGGCGTCGTACCGCATCCGCGGCACCACGGCCGCGTAGAGGCCGTCGCCCCGTGGGAGCGGGTACCGGGTGGATCGCCCTCCGGGCGGGTGGATCACGAGATCCTCCACCCCCTGCCAGCCGTCCACGAGCGACGGGTCCAGGCCCAGGCGCTCTCCCAGCCGGAGGGCCAGTGCCGTGAGGCCATCGCCGCAGCACTTGTCACGGGGGAAGGTGGCCTTGTCGACGAGGAATACCGACACCCCCGCCCTGGCGGCGGTTATGGCCGCGGCCGATCCGGCCGGACCACCGCCCACGATCGCCAGGTCCACCTTCATGTGGTCGGCCCCGCCCCTCAGAAGAGCTTCAGCTCGTTGGACCTGATGCCACGCAACTCGTCGTAGTCGACGACCACGCAGCCGATGCCCCGGTCCTCGGCCAGCACCCTGGCCTGCGGCTTGATCTCCTGTGCAACGAAGACCCCACGTACCGGGCGCAGCATCGGGTCCCGGTTCAGGAAGTCCAGGTAGCGGGTCAACTGCTCCACGCCGTCGATCTCCCCACGCCGCTTCACCTCGACGGCGACGGCCACGCCGTCGGCATCCCGACAGAGGAGGTCCACCGGACCGATGTCGGTGGGGTACTCGCGACGAACGAGGCGCAGCCCATCGCCCATGGTGGTCGGATCTGCCGCCAGCAGCGTCTGGAGGTGGGCTTCCACCCCGTCCTTCTGGAGGCCCGGGTCCACTCCCATCTCATGTGACACGTCGGAGATGACCTCGTGCAGGGTGATGGTGAGTACCTCGCCCGCAGGGTTCCGGACCGTCCATACGGCCTCGGCCCCGTCGTCGTCCGGGTCCCCCTCGATGGCCAGCGTGTTGGGCGACGTCATCCAGTTGAGGGGCTTGTAGGCCCCGCCGTCCGCATGTATCGCCACACAACCGTCGGCCTTGACCATGAGGAGGCGGACCGCGTCGGGCAGGTGGGCGGTCAGGCGTCCCTCGTAGTCAACGGTGCAGCGGGCGAAGACCAGGCGCACGGGTCAACCCGCCAGGGCCGACAGGATGGCGTCGGCCAACTCGGCCCTGCAGATGACCAGGTCCGGGAGGTAGGGATCCGGGCAGTTGTACGCGAGCGTCGACCCGTCGATCCGTGAAGTGTGCAGGCCGGCCGCCTCGGCGACGGCCACCGGGGCGCAACTGTCCCACTCGTACTGTCCGCCCGAGTGGACGTATGCGTCCACCTCGCCGCGCACCACGGCCATGGCCTTGGCGCCCGCCGAACCCATCTCGACCAGCTCGCCATCCAGGGCCGCGCACACCGCCAGGGCCTCGGCCGGCGGTCGCGACCTGCTGACCACTATCCGGGGGCTGCTGGCGATGGGTGGTAGCCCCGTGCCCACCGTCGGATCCGCGGTGGAGAGCGTCAGGCCGAGGGCAGGCAGCGCCACAGCTCCGGCCGTCGGGAGACCCGCCTCGACGAGGGCCACGTGGACTGCCCAGTCGGACCTGGGTGGTTCGCTGTATTCCCGGGTGCCGTCCACCGGATCGATGATCCACGTCCGGTCTACACCGGTCCGATCGGGATGCACGGCGTGCGCCGATCCCTCCTCGGAGAGGACCGCATCGCCAGGGCGGTGCTCGGCCAGGGCGGCCATCAGGAACTCGTGGGAGCGCTGGTCGCCCTCGTGCTTTAGCAGCGCCGCCGGCGCCCCGTCAGCCGTCAGACGGTCCCGGATGGCGAGCAGGAGCTCGCCGGCCCGGGTGGCCAGGTCCGCGGCCAGGGAATGGTCATCGGGGGTGGCCATGTCCAGACGGGCTCAGTCGCCGGCCGAGCGTCGGCCCAGCAGGATGGCGGCCCTGATCGTGGCCCGGACCTCGTCCTCGTCGGCCCCGGCGTCCACCAGGCGTCGCACCCCATCCTCAACCGCGGCGGCCTGCTCCTCGTCCCATGCCGAAGCGGCCTCCACTGCGGGGGCTAGCACGCCGACCAGCAGGAGGGCCAGCGCACCGGTGGCGCCCAGGAAGCCGAAGGCTATGGCGGCGTCCACCTTGTCGGCTATGGAGGTGACGATCATGCCGACGATGCCGGTGGCGCAGAGCAGGAGCGCGATGCCACGGACGGTTCCGGGGGCCAGCAGGCGGGTACGGGCGTCGGCGGCGGTCATCGGACCAGCGGCTTGTACTTCATCCGATGGGGCTGGTCGTCCAGGCCCAGTTCCTTCTTCCGGTACCCCTCGTACTCGGTGAAGTTGCCCTCGAACCACCGGACCTGGGAGTTGCCCTCGAAGGCAAGGACATGCGTTGCGACCCTGTCCAGGAACCACCGGTCGTGGCTGATGATCACCGCACAGCCGGCGTAGGCATCCAGCCCCGACTCCAGCGCCCTGAGGGTGTCGATGTCCAGGTCGTTGGTGGGCTCGTCGAGGAGTAGCACGTTGGCGCCGGTGCGTAGCACCTTGGCCAGGTGGACCCGGTTGCGCTCGCCGCCCGACAGGTCACCTACCCGCTTCTGCTGGTCGGAACCCTTGAAGTTGAACGATGCCACGTAGGCCCTGCCGCTGACCTCCCGGCGGCCCACCTCGATGAACTCGCGGTCGTCGGTGATCTCCTGGTACACGGTGCGGTCCGGGTCGAGGCTGTCCCTGGACTGGTCCACGTACCCCAGTTCGACGGTGTGGCCGATCCGTAGCTCGCCGGAATCCGGTGCGGTGTCGCCACCGGCAGTCCCGTCGGCGGCGGCCATGATCATCCGGAAGAGTGTCGTCTTGCCGGCGCCGTTGCCGCCGATCACCCCGACGATGCCGGCCGGCGGAAGTGAGAACGAGAGGTCGTCGATGAGCAGCCGGTCCCCGAAGCCCTTGGACAGGTGGTCCACCTCGATCACCTGGTCGCCCAACCGCTGGTTGGCCGGGATGTCGATCTGGAGGTCCTTTGCCCGGCGCTCGGTGTCGGCTGCTTCGGCTACGAGTTGGTCGTAGGCGCTCAGTCGGGCCCGCCCCTTGGACTGGCGTGCCTTGGGCGCCATCCGTACCCAGTCCAGCTCGCGCTGGATGGTGCGCTGGCGGGCGGAGTCGACCCTCTCCTCGGCGGCCAGGCGTGTCTGCTTCTGCTCAAGCCACCCGGAGTAGTTGCCCTCGTACGGGATGCCCCTGCCGCGGTCCAGTTCCAGGATCCAGCCGGCCACGTTGTCCAGGAAGTAGCGATCGTGGGTGATGGCCACCACGGTGCCGCTGTAGTCGCGCAGCGTGCGTTCCAGCCAGGCGACCGACTCGGCGTCCAGGTGGTTGGTGGGTTCGTCCAGCAGCAGCAGGTCCGGACGGGACAGGAGTAGCCGGCAGAGGGCGATCCGTCGTCGCTCGCCACCGGAGAGGATCGAGACGTCCGCATCCCCTGGCGGCAGTCGGAGGGCCTCCATCGCTATCTCGATGGTGCGCTGCAGGTCCCAGGCTCCGGCGGCTTCGATCTTCTTCTCCAGTTCCGCCTGATCAGAACCCAGCTTTTCGTAATCGGCCTCCGGGTCGCTCCAGCCGGCCAGGACCTCCTCGTAGCGCGACAGCAGTCCGGCGACGGCGCCGACGCCGGCCATGACGTTGCCCTGCACGTCGGTCGTGGCGTCCAGGGTGGGTTCCTGCTCGAGGAGCCCGACGGTGAAGCCATCGGTGAGTCGGGCATCGCCGGTGAAGCCGTCGTCCACCCCGGCCATGATCCGTAGAAGCGACGACTTGCCGGACCCGTTGGCGCCCAGCACCCCGATCTTGGCGCCCGGGTAGAACGCCAGGGTGATGTCGCGCAGCACGTCCCGGTCGGGCGGGTGGAAGCGGCCGACGCGCTGCATGGTGAAGATGAACTGGGCTCCCATGGGCGCAGAGGCTACCGGGGGTCCCGGCGTGGCCCCGTGGCCGGCAGGTTCATACGCTCGCCTGATGCCGAGCCCGACGCCGCAGGTAATCGAGGCGGTCCTCTTCGACTTCGGAGGGGTCATCCTGACCAGTCCATTCGATGCCTTCGCCGCCTACGAGGCTGAGGCGGGCCTGCCGCCGGACACGGTCAGGCGCATCAACTCGACGAACCCGGACACCAACGCCTGGGCCCGGTTCGAGAGGCGGGATGTGGGCCCCGATGAGTTCTGCGGGTTGTTCGAGGCGGAGGCGGCGGCCCTCGGCCTGGATCTGGACGCCGGGCGGATCCTGGCCGGACTGCACGGAGAACTCCGGCCGGCCATGGTCGAGGCGTTGAGGCGCTGTGGTTCGACGTTGCGGACCGGACTACTCACCAACAACGTCACCCCGCTGGCCGATCAGGAGGTGGCGGGCAACCCCGTCCTGGAGGTGGTCGCCATGTTCGACGTGGTGGTGGAGTCCAGCGTGGTCGGTTGCAGGAAGCCGGAGCCGGCCTTCTATGAGCTGGCCTGCGAGCGCCTGGGTGTGGAGCCTTCGGCGTGCGTGTTCCTGGACGACCTGGGCGTGAACCTGAAGCCGGCCAGGGCAATGGGCATGACCACCATCAAGGTCGTCGACCCGGCCACGGCCATTGCCGAGCTGGAGCAGGTGCTCGGGATCCGGTTGGGCTGACCGGCCACCGGCGGGCGCACCGGACAGGGCTACCCTCGCCGGTGATGCGCATCGTCACCTGGAACGTCAACTCCCTGAAGGCCCGGATCGAGCGGGTCGAGGCGTGGATCTCGGCCGTCGGTCCCGACGTGCTCTGCCTCCAGGAGACGAAGATGACCGACGAGGCGTTCCCCCACGACCGGTTCACGGCGCTGGGCTACGAGTCGGCCCACCACGGCGAAGGCCGTTGGAACGGCGTGGCCGTGATCTCGCGGGTGGGTCTGGTCGACGTGCGTCCCGGCTTCGCCGATGGTCGGGACGATCCGGATCCGGACGCCAGGATCCTCTGGGCAACCTGCGGAGGGGTACGGGTGGCGTGCTGCTACGTGCCGAACGGCCGCGAGGTGGACCACGACCACTACCGCTACAAGCTGGACTGGCTGGGGCGGCTCCGTGACGACCTGGCGGCCAACACCGAGCCGACCACGCAGCCGGTGGTGGTGGTGGGTGACTTCAACGTGGCACCTGATGACCGCGACGTCTGGAAGCCGGCAGCCCTGGAGGGCATGACGCACGTGACGGTGCCCGAGCGCGACGCCCTGGACAGGCTGGTGGACCTCGGTTTCACCGACGTGTTCCGCGAGCGGTTCGATGCGGCCGGCCTGCACTCCTGGTGGGACTACAGGGGTGGAGCGTTCTACAAGCGGATGGGCATGCGGATCGACCTCGTCTACGCCTCGGTGCCGGCGGCGGCCGCCCTCGACTTCGTCATCGTGGACCGCAACGAACGCAAGGGCGAGAAGCCCAGCGACCATGCGCCCGTCGTGGCCGACTTCGCTTTCAGCCAGCCCCGGTGATGGCCGCGAGGATCGCCTCCCCGTAGGCCTCGACGGTTCTGGGGCCGATCCCTGGTACCTCCAGCAGACCCTCCAGATCAGTTGGCCGCAGACCCACGAGGGCATCCAGGGTCCGGTTGTTGAAGACCCTGTAGGCGGGGATGCCGGCGGAGCGCGAAGCCTCCGACCGCCAGGCCTTCAGGGCGCTGTATACGGGTCCGCCCGGGCCGTCGAAGTCGTCAGGATCGAACGACGGAGCGGTCACCGGTGCGGCGTCGGAGGCGGTTTCCGTAGAGGGCGGCGGATCCGGGCGATCGTTGGCGGCGAGGATGGCGAGGATGGCCACGCCGTGGCGGTCGGCCTTGGTTGGTCCGATGCCCGAGACCCCGAGCAGGTCGCTGATCGTCGAAGGCCACGTGGCGATCAGGTCGACCAGGGTGGCGTCGTTGAACACCACGTAGGCGGGGACGTCTGCGGCCCTGGCCGCCGAGGAGCGGTAGTCGCGTAGGGCGGCCACCACCGGATGGTCCGGCAGCGTGGCACGGGTGGTCCTCTCGCGGATGGCAGACACCCGTCGGGCCCCCTCGGCGCGTCCGAGCGGTCGGTCCAGCCCGGCTATCGCAGCCTCCAGGTCGGGCATCCACATCGACGGCGTGCGGGTGGACGAACGCGAACCGAACGAGCGTCGCGCCGCCCAGGTCAGGAAGAGGCGGTCCTTGGCCCGGGTGAGGGCCACGTAGAGGAGGCGGCGTTCCTCGGCACGGGCGCCTGCGTCGCGGGCGTGGCCGATGGGGACCAGGCCCTGCTCCAGGCCGGCCACGTGCACGATCGGCCATTCCAGCCCCTTGGCGGTGTGGAAGGTGGACACCTCCACGGCGTCCGTCGAGTCGTCGGCCATGGCCCGTCCCTGGGACCAGACCCACGCCACAAACCCCCTTCCGGTGCCACCGGGATCCAACGCCTGGTATTCGTCGGCCATCCGCCGTATCTCGGCGAACGCCGCCTCCCTGCCGGTGTCTCCCTCCGGGTCGTCGCCGGTGTCGGCTGACAGTTCGACCGTACGGAGGTCGGCCATGCGGTCTGCCACGGGGCTGTCGCTGTGACCCAGGGCTTTCAGTTGGGCCTTCACGTCGGCCCGGTCCAGCAGCCCGCTGCCGGCCCTGGTCCGGAACGGGACGTTCGCCGAGCGCAATGCGGCGAGCATCGGTTCGGTTTGGGCGTTCGTACGCACGAGGATGGCGTGGTCCGACCACTTGCCATCCGGTCCCCTCAGGTCGCGTATCCGCCTGGCGACGCCCCGGGCCTCGGCCTCGTGGTCCTCGTACTGCTCGACGACCGGATCGGGACCCGGGTCCCGGTTCGAGAGCATCAGATCCTGCCCGACCAGGACCGCGGCGGCCGTGCGCAGCACCTGCGGGGTGCTCCGGTAGTTCTGCCGGAGCTTGACCACGGCGGCACCCGGAAAGTGGGTTGTGAAGCGGTTCAGGTAGTCGGCGTCGGCACCGTTCCAGGCGTAGATGGCCTGGTTCGGGTCGCCCACGACGCAGAGGTCGGGCCGGCCGTCCAACCACGACGTGAGGAGCATGAACTGCAGCGGGTTGACGTCCTGGAACTCGTCCACGAAGAGGTGGCGGAAACGCCACCTCTGGGCATCTGCGAAACGCCGGTCGGTGGACATGGCGCTACGACACAGGTCCAGCAGGTCGTCGAAGTCGACCATCCGGCGCGATTCCTTCAGGTCCTCGTAGTCCTGGAAGATCCTGGCGATGGACGGAAGGGGGAGCGGTGGTGTGCGACCGGCGGTCTCGGCGGCGCCCGGGTAGGCCCCCGGGCGGATGCGCCGGGCCTTTGCCCATTCGATCTCGCCGATGACGTCCAGGGCGGCCGTGGCGCGGTGGTCGCGGGGTAGGAGGGGGGCGACGAAGCCCATCTTGCGAACGAGCAGCTCCGGCTCCCTCCTGTCGTTCTCCCGCCACCAGTTCCGCAACTGGGCGTACGCCACGGAGTGGAAGGTGCCGGCGGCCACCTGGTCGCGCATCCCGATCCGGCGGAGGCGACTGCGCATCTCCGATGCGGCCTTCCGTGTGAACGTCAGGGCGAGGACTCGTCGGGGATCGATCTCGCCGGTCAGGGACCGCCATGCGATGCGATGGGTGAGTACCCGGGTCTTGCCGGATCCGGCTCCGGCGTGGATGGCCAGCGGCATGGCTTCGGTGGTCACCGCCTCACGTTGTTCTTCATTCAGGCCGAGGAGCAGGGCGTCGGCATCGGCGTTGTCGGTGGGGTCACCGAAGAGGTCATCCCCGTCACCCCCCGGGTTGCCCGGTGGATCCCCGGGTCGGTTCGCCATGCTCATCGGGCGCACCCTAGCGACGGCCCGTGACAGCCTTCGTGGGGGGCACTCGTCGGTAGGGGAGCCGGACTGCGGGAGGTTCGGACAATACGATCGGGCCGTGGAACCTGTGGGGGTCGTGGCGTTCGAGCGACTGGTCGCCGAGGCTCTCGACGGCCTGCCCGTCGAGTTGGCCGACCTCATGGACAACGTCGTGGTGCTCACCGCCGACCGGGGTGAGCCACCCGACCTGCTCGGGCTGTACGACGGTGTCCCGCTCACCCAGCGGGAGGACTACGGGGGGATGGCGATGCCCGACCGGATCCTCGTCTACCGGCTGGCCCTCTGCGAGGTGTGCGGTGACGTCGACGAGCTCCGTCACGAGGTGGCCGTCACAGTAATCCACGAGGTGGCCCACCACTTCGGAATCGACGACGACACCCTCGACGAGCTGGGCTGGGGCTGAGGGTCCGGCGGCAGTCTGTCCGGATGGTCAGTCGCCCGCCGGCCCCCTGGTCATCGGAATGTGAGCGATGCCGTCCTCCTCGAACTCCTCGCCGCTGGGCAGGTAGCCCAGCGAGGCGTACCAGGCCGCCAGGTACGTCTGGGCGTCCAGGACGAGACGACCCGGTGTCGTGGCATGCACGTGTTCCAGCAGCACGCCAGCCAGTCCGTTGCCGCGCGCTCCGGGCAGCGTGGCCACCCGGCCGATGCGGCCTGCGCCGTCGGGTTCGACGAGGAGGCGCAGGTATGCCACCGGACCCAGGGTCCCTTCCAGCCAGATGTGGCGCGTGCCCGGCTCGGTGTCGCGTCCGTCCAACTCCGGGTAGGGGCACTCCTGTTCCACGACGAACACGTCGATCCGGAGCTTCACCAGGTCATGGAAGGTCATCGGGTCCAGGTCACGGAACAGGTGGTCGTGGATGGTTGTCACGCCGGCGACGCTAGCCCCGTCGGGTTTGCCCGCCCGGCGCTGGCATTCGATGATGGGCCCGTGGGAATCGCCGAACTGTCGTCGGGCATCAGGCTCTGTCACGAGGCCTTCGGCAACCCGCTGGACCCCGTCGTGCTGCTCATGCACGGTCTGGGAAGCCAGCTCCTGCTCTGGGAGGAGGGGTTCTGCGAGGGGCTCGCCTCCGAGGGCTTCCGGGTTGTCAGGTACGACCACCGCGACAGTGGATGCTCGACGGTCCTGGAGGAAGGGTCGGCCTACACCCTCTCGGACCAGGTGGCCGACGCCGTGGGCCTGCTGGACCACCTCGGGGCGTCCGATGCCCACGTGGTCGGCATGTCCATGGGTGGGATGATCGCCCAGACGTTCGCCATGGAGCACCCCGGCCGTTGCCGGTCCATGGTGTCCATGGCATCCAACACCGGCAACCGGGACTTCGGCCGACCATCGGGTACCGCCCTCGAGGCAATGATGGCCCCGGCGCCCGCCGACCCGGCCGCCGCCGTCGAGAAGGAGCTCTCCGACAGGCGGATATGGGCCAGCATCTGGCACGACGACGACCATGCCCGTGCGGTCTTTGCCGCCTACGCCGCCCGCTCGGTGCAGCCCCGGCACGCATTCGACCGCCAGGTGGCGGCGGTGCTGGCCCACGGGAGCCGCGAGGACCGCCTCGCCACCATCACGGTGCCCACCCGGGTCATCCACGGCACGGTCGACACGCTGATTGCCGCGTCGGGCGGAGAGAGGACGGCGGCGGTCATCCCCGGCGCCGACCTGGTGATGGTGGAGGGCTGGGGTCACGACATGGCCCCCGGCGCCTGGCCGCAACTGATCGACGCCATAGTGACCCACTGCCATCGGGCCGACGGCGCCGCCTGAACCAGAACCAGACCGGACCAACGGTCGGATTGAGGAGAAGACATCGTGGGAGCACTTGACGGGGTACGGGTCATCGAGTTGGCCGGGATAGGGCCGGGCCCGTTCTGCGGGATGATGCTGGCTGACATGGGGGCCGAGGTCATCCGCATCGACCGGGCCGGTTCGGTACGCGGAGGCGACCCGGCGTCGCCGCCGCCCCTAGTGAACGCCCGGGGTCGTCGCAGCATCGGCGTGGACCTCAAGTCCGAAGCGGGACGCGACCTGGCGCTGCGCCTCGTAGGGAACGCCGACGTGATCTTCGAGGGCTTCCGACCCGGCGTGGCCGAACGCCTTGGCGTGGGTCCCGAGGACTGCCTGGCACGCAACCCTGCCATCGTCTACGGACGCATGACCGGCTGGGGCCAGGACGGCCCGTACGCCACCACGGCCGGCCACGACATCAACTACATCTCGTTGGCGGGGGCCCTGGCCCACATGGGACGAAGCGACACCGGCCCGGTGCCGCCCCTGAACCTGGTTGGCGACTTCGGCGGTGGGGGCATGTACCTGGCCTACGGCATCGTCTGCGCCCTGCTCTCAGCCCGGACCACCGGCGAGGGCCAGGTGGTGGATGCCGCCATGGTGGACGGGGCGGCCAGCCTCATGAGCTTCTTCTACGGGATGCTCCACACGGGCTTCACCACGGCCAACCGTGGCGAGAACATGCTCGACACCGGTGCCCACTTCTACGACGTCTACGAGTGCTCGGACGGTGAGTACATCTCCATCGGGTCGATCGAGCCGCAGTTCTACGCCGAGCTGGTGGAGAAGCTGGGGCTGGATCCCGATGACTTCGCGGCCCAGCAGGACCGCTCCAGGTGGTCTGAGCTGAAGGAGAAGATCGCTGCCGTGGTGGCTACCAGGACCCGGGCCGAGTGGGACGCTGTGCTGGAGGGGAGCGACGTCTGCTACGCACCCGTCCTGACGGCGACCGAGGCCATCGAGCATCCCCACAACGTGGCTCGGGGGACCTTCGTGGAGGTGGGCGGGATAGTGCAGCCGGGACCGGCGCCCCGCCTCTCGGCCACCCCCGGCTACATCCGCCGGCCGCCTCCCCACGAGGGCCAACACACCGACGAGATCCTGGCCGAGGCCGGCCTGGGCGACGAGGAGATCGTCGCCCTCCGGACCGCCGGCGCTGTCGCCTGAGCATGGCCACCGTGGTGTTCCTCCATGCCCACCCTGACGACGAGGCCCTGGCGACCGGAGGCACCATGGCCCGGATGGCTGACGAGGGACACCGGGTGGTTCTGGTGGTGGCCACCAGCGGAGAGGAGGGCGAGCCGGTTCCGGGCGTGCTCGCCGACGGCGAGTCGCTGGGGGACCGCCGCGTCGCCGAGTTGGCCGAGGCGGCCACCATCCTGGGAGTGGAACGGGTGGCGAACCTCGCCTACCGGGACAGCGGTATGGCGGGCGACGACGCCAACGACCATCCGGACTGCTTCTGGCAGGCAGACGTGGACGATGCCGCCCGTCGCCTGAAGGTGGCCCTGGCCGACGAGGAGCCCGATGTGCTCGTCGTCTACGACCCCGACGGCGGCTACGGCCACCCCGATCACATACAGGTACACCGCGTCGGACACCGGTGGGCCGAGATGGTGGGCATCGACCGGGTGCGCTGGGTGACGATGAACCGCGACGCCATCCGGGCCTCCATCAAGGCGGCCCTGGCCGACGAGGACTCCTGGAGCGATGACGGGATGCTGGAGCTCCGGCGTGAGCGGGCCGAATCCGAGTCGTTCGGCATGCCCGTTGCCGAGATCACCCATGCCATCGACGTGTCGGCCGTCATCGACAGGAAGCGGGCGGCGATCGCAGCCCACGCCAGCCAGATAGGCCCGGAATCGTTCTTCCTGGCAATGCCGGACGAGCAGTTCGCCATGGCCTTCGGAACCGAATGGTTCGTCGACCCCGGGAGCCCCCGCCAGGGTCGGCCGCAGCGGACGGACCTGCTGCTGGCATGATGGCCCGGTGTCTTCAATGACCCTCGTAGTCGGTTCCCTGCGCGACCTCCACGAGGGGATGGCGTGGGTGATGGTCATCGGCAACGGCATGGCCGGCTTCTGGGCCCTGGCCGCACACCGGGTCAGTGCGCTCAGGGGACGGGCGCTGTGGTGGTTCACGGCCCTGGTCCAGGTGACCATCGCCGTACAGGTCACCATCGGCGTCGGGCTGGTGGCTGGGCAGGGGATCGATCCGCCGCAGTTCCACCTCTTCTACGGCTTCGTGGCCCTCATCACCGTCGGCATCGTCTACAGCTACCGGCAGAGCCTGCGCCCCCACCGGCACCTGCTCTATGGCTGCTCCGGCCTCTTCCTGATGGGCCTCGGCATCCGGGCCATGCTGGTCGTCGCCTGACCGGCGGTGGACGGGTCGATCGCCTCTAGGTGTCGTCGAGACGTCGGCTGAGGTCGCCCAGTTCGGCGTCCAGGCGCTTGGGAAGCCGATCACCGATCATCGAGTAGTGCTCGTTGATAAGCGCTACCTCGTGGCCCCATGAGGCGGGGTTCACGGCCAGCAGCTGCGCCATCGTCTCGTCGTCCACCTCGGTGCCTTCGCGGTCGATGGCGTCGATCGTGGGAACCAGGCCGATGGGGGTATCGGTGGCCGATCCCGTGCCGGCGACCCGTTCGGCGACCCACTTCAGCACCCGGATGTTCTCACCGAAGCCAGGCCACATGAAGTTCCCGTCGGCGTCCTTGCGGAACCAGTTCACCCAGAACAACTTCGGGAGGCCGGAGGCCCCCGCCCGGTCGCCGATCGACAACCAGTGTGAGAAGTAGTCACCCACGTTGTAGCCCATGAACGGGAGCATGGCGAAGGGATCGAACCGGACCTGGCCGATGGCACCGGCGGCGGCGGCGGTCTTCTCCGAGCTCATGATGGATCCCAGGAAGACTCCGTGGTCCCAGTCCCTGGCCTCTGTCACCAGGGGCACGTTGGTCGCACGACGGCCACCGAACAGGATCGCCGAGATCGGGACGCCGGCAGGGTCCTGCCATTCGGGAGCGATGGACGGGCACTGCGATGCGGGCGTCGTGAACCGGGCATTCGGATGGGCGGCGGGAGTGCCGGTCTCCGGGGTCCAGTCCTCGCCCCGCCAGTCGGTCAGGCGCTCGGGCGGCTCGTCGGTCATGCCCTCCCACCAGACGTCGCCGTCAGGCGTCATGGCGACGTTGGTGAACACGGAGTTGCCCCACATGGTCTGCATAGCGTTGGCGTTGGTGGCTACCGAGGTACCCGGTGCGACGCCGAAGAATCCGGCCTCCGGGTTGATGGCGTAGAGGCGGCCGTCCTCGCCGAACTTCATCCAGGCGATGTCGTCGCCGATCGTCTCCACCTTCCAGCCGGGGAGCGTCGGGACCAGCATGGCCATGTTGGTCTTGCCACACGCCGACGGGAAGGCGGCCGCCACGTACGTCCTCTCGCCCTCGGGCGAGGTGAGCCCCAAGATGAGCATGTGCTCGGCCAGCCAGCCGTCATCGCGTGCCATGGTCGAGGCGATCCTGAGGGCGAAGCACTTCTTTCCCAGCAGGGCGTTACCGCCGTAGCCCGATCCGTAGGACCAGATCTCGCGGGTTCCGGGGAAGTGCGAGACGTACTTGTTGTCGGCATCGCACGGCCACGGCACGTCGGCTTCGCCGACCTCGAGCGGCGCTCCCACGGAATGTACGCACGGCACGAAGTCGTCGCCTCCCAGGACGTCCAGGACAGCGCTGCCCATCCTGGTCATGGTCCGCATGCTGACCGCCACGTACGGCGAGTCGGTCAACTGCACCCCGATGTGGGCTATCGGTGAGCCCAGTGGGCCCATGGAGAACGGCACCACGAACATCGTCCGGCCGCGCATCGCTCCCCGGTAGAGATCCATCATCTCGGCCTTGAGTGTCGCCGGGTCCCGCCAGTTATTGGTGGGGCCGGCATCCACCGGGTTGGTGGTGGAGATGTAGGTGCGGTCCTCCACCCGGGCCACGTCGTCCGGATCGGACAGGGCCAGGTAGCTGTTGGGGCGGAGGTCGTCGTTCAGGCGTTGGAAGGTGCCTGCGCCGACCAACTCGGCGGCCAGCAGGTCGTACTCCTCCGACGAGCCGTCACACCAGTGGACGGCGTCCGGAGACAGGATCGCGGCCCATTCCTCGACCCAGTCGAGGAGCCTCCGGTTGGTCGTGGGTTCGTCTCTCGTAGCCATCGCCACCCATTGGTATCGGCCGTAGAACGACGATGCCACACGGGGGAGGTGTGACTGTGGTCAATCGGTCCCGGCTGGGGCCCGGGTGGACCGACGAGCTCCGAGGATCAGCTCAACTCTGGGGTGCCCATGTCGACCTCGGAGCCCAGCGACAGCGAGATGGCGCGCTGGTCGTCGTCCAGGACGAACAGGACCCGCTGCCCCTGGCGAAGCATCCGGAAGACCGAGCCTTCGAGTGCACCGTCGGCCAGGTCGAACTCGGCGAAGTCGGTCTCACGTATGACGATGCCGTCACCGGTTCCCGGGTCGTAGGACTTGATGACGCCCTGCATGCTGGATCCCCTTCGACCGGTCGGTCAGTGACCGGCCTTGACGATCTTGCCAGCCTTGATGCACCCGGTGCAGACGTTGATGCGCTTCGTGGACTTGCCCACGACGGCGCGCACCCGCTGGATGTTGGGGTTCCAACGGCGGTTGGTCCGCCGATGGGAGTGGCTCAGGGACTTGCCGAACCAGGGCTTCTTGCCACAGATTTCACAGACTGCTGCCATTGCACACCTCGATCACCTCAACCGGTCGGGCCGTCCGGACCGGTCCTAGAAGAACGCAGCAAGGCTACGGCCTTCTGTCGGGGTACTCCAACCATGGACCGGAACCTGTGGTGTGCCCTCCACCGCATCCGGGGTGGAAGGCGAGAGGCTCCGTCGGGCGGTGGCTACGCTCGTTTCCCGTGACCGCCGAATCCCTGGACGCAGGTGCGCTGCGCGCCCTGATGGGCACTTTCCGGGATGCGCTGACAATGCATCGTGAGGCGCTCAACCTCCTCAACGTCTATCCGGTGCCCGATGGGGACACCGGGTCGAACATGACCATGACCGCCGAATCGGTCGTGGCCGAACTGGACGAACTGGACGATCCACCCGGGATGGGAGCGGTCTCTGCGGCCATCTCCCACGGTTCGCTGATGGGCGCCCGAGGTAACTCCGGAGTCATCCTCTCCCAGGTCCTGCGCGGCCTCTCCAGCGTGTTCGCCGATTCGGAGACCGTGGATGGACGGTCTCTCGCCGACGGACTGACCGCAGCGAGCAGCGCCGCCTACACCGCCGTCATGGCACCCGTCGAGGGAACCATCCTGACGGTGGTACGCGAATCGGCAGCTGCCGCGGTCGCCGCCGCCGATTCCGGTGCCGACCTGCTGGGCGTCGCCGTCGAGGCCCGGGCGGTCGGAGGCGAGAGCCTGGCCCGAACCCCGGACCTGCTGCCGGTCCTGGCCGATGCCGGTGTCGTGGACGCCGGCGGGAGCGGCTTCCTGCTATTCCTCGACGCGGTCCTGACGGCCGTCGACGGCCGTCCCCTGCCGGATCCACCCGAGTTGGTGGCCACAGTCGGCGCTGCCCGTCCCGACGACCACCGGACCGACGGTCCGGAAGGAACCCGCTACGAGGTCATGTTCTTCCTCGACGCAGCCGACGGTTCGATCCAGGCCTTCAGGGAGGCGTGGGCCGCTCTCGGCGACTCCATCGTCGTCGTGGGCGGCGACGGCGTCTGGAACTGCCACGTCCACACCGACGACATAGGCGGGGCGGTGGAGGCCGGCATCCACGTCGGTCGTCCCTACCGGATCCGCGTCACCGACCTCTTCGAGGAGGTGGAGGAACAGGCCTGGGTCCGGGACCAGATGTCGGCCGACGCCGACGCCGAGGACGTGGGCGAGCCGGTGCCGTGCGCTGTGGTGGCGGTGTCCAACGGCGCCGGGATCCGCGACATCTTCCGATCCCTGGGGGTCCGCAGGGTGGTGGCCGGTGGACAGTCCATGAACCCGTCGACCGCCGACCTGCTGGCCGCCGTCGAGGCGGTTCCGGCCGACGAGGTCCTGATCCTGCCCAACAACGGCAACATCATCGCCGTGGCCGAGCAGGTCGATGCCCAGACCTCCAAGACCGTCCGGGTGGTTCCGACACGCGGGATCACCGAGGGGTTCGCCTCCCTTCTGGAGTACGACCCCCGGGGAACGGCCGACGGGAACCTGGTCGGAATGGCCGCTGCCGCCACCGCCGTGGTGGCCGGCGAGGTGACGGTCGCCGTCCGTGACTCCGGCAGCGACGCCGGCGAGATATCGGAAGGCGACCACCTGGGCCTCAGTGGAGGAAAGGTGAGGGTGGTCGCCGGTTCGGCGTTCGATGCCACGACCGGACTCCTCGCCCGGATGGTGGACGACTCGCACGAGATTGTCACCCTCATAACCGGCGAGGACGCCGCCGAGGCCACCACCGCCGCCATCGTGTCATGGCTGGAGGCCGAGCATCCCGGCGTCGAGGTGGAGGTCCACGAGGGGGGCCAGCCCCTCTACCCGTACTTCCTGGGCGTGGAGTAGCGCCGGCCCGCCGGACACGTCAGGACCGGAGGGAGCACCGACCCTGTGGTCCGCGAGGGGTACCTTCCACCGGTGGGCGAAGGCGGCATCACCCTCAGGGAACTCGACGCACGACCGGTGACCGACCTGAACGGGGTCGGTGATGCCCGGGCCCGGGCGCTGGCCGCCGCCGACGTGCACTCGATCCTGGACCTACTCTGCTTCTATCCCCGCCGGTACCTGGACCGGACCAGGGAGGCCACCGTCGGCGGGCTGTCGGTCGGCGACGAGGGGATGGTCCTCGTCCGCGTCGGCACGGTCACATCGCGCCGCACCCGGAACCGCCGTTCCCTGGTGGAGGCCCGGGTGTCGGACGACACCGGTGAACTCCGCCTGACCTTCTTCAACCAGCCATGGCGCGCCGACCAGTTGAAGGCGGGCATGCAGGCCGTCGTGTTCGGCAGGCTCGACAGCTACCAGGGCAACCTCCAGATGACGAATCCGGTGGTGGACCTCGTCGGTGACCGGACAGGTCGGATCGTCGCCATCTACCCCCAGTCCGAGACGGCCGGCCTGCACAGCTGGGACGTCGACGGCATCGTGGCCGAGGCCTTACGACGGGTGATGAAGGTGCGGGGGCTCTCCGATCCGCTGCCCGGCACGGTGCGGGAGCGCTACGGCCTGGTGGGGAGGTCCGATGCCTACAGGGCCATCCACCGACCCGGGTCGCTCCACGAGATGGGCGAGGCCCGTCGCCGCCTCGTGTTCGACGAACTCCTGCGCATCCAGCTGGCCCTCGTCCAGCGCAAGGTCGACCTGGAGCGCACCTCGGTCGGGATCGCGCACGACGTGGGTGCGACGGCGCTCCTGGACGAGTTCCGTTCCGGGCTGGGGTTCCAGATGACGACTGCCCAGGACCGGGTCGTGGACGAGATCCTCGCCGACCTGGCCAGGCCGGCACCCATGCACCGGCTCCTTCAGGGAGACGTCGGCTCGGGGAAGACCGTTGTGGCGGTGGCGGCGATACTGGTAGCGGTACAGGGAGGACACCAGGCAGCCGTCATGGTTCCCACGGAGGTACTCGCCGAGCAGCACCACACCACCATCGCCGGCCTGCTTGACGCAATGACCGTGTCCGACCCGGCGACCCTGCTCGGCCACCGACCCCTGAAGGTCGACCTGTTGACCAGCAGTACCACGGCCGGCGAACGGCGACGGATCGGAAGTGAGCTGCTGGCCGGTGGGGTGGACGTGCTCATCGGCACCCATGCCCTCATCCAGGAGGGCGTGGAGTTCGGCTCCCTCGGCGTGGTGGTGATCGACGAGCAGCACCGGTTCGGCGTCGAGCAGAGGGCCGCCCTGCGTGACAAGAACCGTGATGGAACCGCCCCCGATGTGCTCGTCATGACAGCCACGCCGATCCCCCGTACGGCAGCGATGACGGTCTACGGCGACCTCGACGTATCGGTCCTGGACGAACTCCCACCGGGTCGGACGAGGATCGCGACCACCTGGCATGCCGACGAGGCCGACGTATGGGAGGTCGTCCGCGGGGAGGTGGCTGCAGGCTTTCAGGCCTACGTGGTGTGCCCACTCATCGACGAGTCCGCCACGCTCCAGGTGCGTTCCGCCGAGGAGACCTTTGCCAGCCTGACCGCCGGCGAGCTGGTCGGCCTGCGGGTGGGGCTGCTCCACGGGCGGGTGGGTCGGGTGGAGAAGGAGGAGACCATGCGGCTCTTCCGGTCAGGGCACCTGGACGTGCTCGTGGCGACCACGGTCATAGAGGTGGGCGTGGACGTCCCGAACGCCACGGTGATGGTGATCCTGGACGCCGCCAGGTTCGGTATTGCACAACTCCACCAGCTGCGCGGGCGGGTGGGTCGCGGCGACCAGGCCAGTCGCTGCCTGCTGGTCGGCGAGGCACCGACGCCCGAAGCCGAGGAGCGCCTCCGGGCACTGGTCCGGACGACCGACGGGTTCGAGCTGGCCGAGGTGGACCTGGACCTGCGGGGCGAGGGAACGATCATGGGAGAGCGCCAGAAGGGACGCAACGACCTGCGCCTGGCGTCCCTGCGGCGTGACCGCGAGTGGGTGGAGGCGGCACGGTCCGAGGCGCTGCGCATGGTCGGCGACGGCGACGGCATGGCGGAGCACCCCGAACTGGCCGACGAGGTATCGCTCTTCATGGCCGACGACGAATCGGACTTCCTCCTGAAGTCTTGACTGGAGGGGTGGATGGGTTAGGCATTGTGCCCATGACCGAGGTTCGGGTGGCTGGGGACTCCGACCTTCCGGGGGTGGTGGCGACCCTGGCCGAGGCGTTCGCCACGGATCCCGTCCTCTCCTTCCTGTTCGAGGACCCGGCACGTCGCCCCTCGCTGCTGGCCGCCTTCTTCGCCAACCGACTGGCCGGTGGCCGCGGGATCGACGAGGTGGTCGTTCCGGCCGACGCCGATGGTGGCCGGACGTGCGCTGCGGTCTGGGTGCCGCCGACGGGACCCGACGAACCTGGGCCCGACTTCGCTGCCGTGGGTGCGGCCAACATGGCCCTGCTGGGCGAGGAGTGGGCGGTCGAACGCCTGGTCCCACTGGCTCCGCTCATGGAGGCCCACCCGGTGACACCCCACTGGTACCTGGCCTTCGTCGGCACCGTGGCGTCAGCCCGGGGTCGGGGCCTGGCCTCTGCGTGCATATCCGTGGTGACGCGGCGCTGCGATGCCACCGGCCACGGTGCCTACCTGGAGTCGAGTGACCCTGCGAACGTGCCCCTCTACGAGCGCCATGGCTTCCGGGTGACCGGCGAGGTGGCGATCGGGGGAGGACCGACGGTGCCCCTCATGTGGCGGGATTCCCGATGACCGGAACCGGTCAGGCGCCTTCCGGCGGCATGTCGCCGCGGCCGTCGTCCTCGTCGGGCATCACGATGTCCCACCGGTCCATGCAGTCGGAGCAGCGGTAGGCGACCGGGTCGCCGGGCTGGAACTCCGTCTCGGGGTGGGGCAGGAGGTGGCAGGTTCCACCACAGTCGACGCAGATGATCTGTTCCGGGGCCCGCACGCTCGTGACCGTAGTTCGCCGCCGGCTCCGGGCCTCCATACTGGGGCCATGCGAGTCGTATCCGGAACAGCCCGTGGCCGTCGATTGACGTCGCCCACCGGGAGCGAGATCCGCCCGACCGGGGACCGGGTACGGGAGTCGGTGTTCAACGCGCTGCAGAGTCGCTCGGCACTGGTGGACGCCACCGTCCTCGACCTGTTCGCCGGTACCGGTGCCCTCGGCATCGAGGCCCTCTCGCGCGGTGCCCGACACGTCGTGTTCGTGGACGTGTCGAGGACCGCCACCGCCCTGGTGTCTGGGAACCTCGTCGCCTGTGGCCTTGACGGGAATGCGCGGGTGGTCCGTGCCGACGGCCCCGCATGGCTGGCGGCATCGGACGAGAGGTGGGACCTCGTCCTCCTGGATCCCCCGTACGACTTCGACGGCTGGGAGGACCTGCTGGCGAACTTGGTGGGCCGTGTGGACGGACCGGTGGTGGTCGAGTCGGACTCGGAGGTGGAACCGGGACCGGGCTGGCATGTCGAATCGTGCCGACGGTACGGGAGTACCGTGGTGACGCTGCTCCTGAGCGGGGCCGAGGCGATGCCGACCGACGACCGACCGACCATCCACCGAGGGGAGACAAGGCCGTGACCCGTGTCCTGTATCCCGGATCCTTCGATCCGGTGCACAACGGCCACGTCGAGATGGTCGAGACGGCGGCCGGCCTCTTCGACGAGGTGGTGGTGGCAGCCCTCATCAACCCGTCCAAGGGCGATGGCCTGTTCGACCTGGAGGAGAGGATGGCGCTGCTCGACGAGTCGTTCGCCCACCTCTCCAACGTGCGGACCACGATGTTCGACGGCTTGGTGGTGGACCTGGCCGTCGAGGTGGAGGCGGACTTCATCATCAAGGGCCTGCGTGCGGTGTCCGACTTCGAGAGCGAACTCCAGATGGCGCAGATGAACATGGCCATCTCCGGGGTCCAGACACTCTTCCTGCCCACCGCTTCCCGACGGTCGTTCATGGCCTCCCGGTTGATCCGCGAGGTGGCCCGTCTGGGTGGCGATGTCAGCCAGATGGTGCCGGATCCGGTACAGGTGCGCCTCGAGAACCGGTTCCCCGGGTGACCGATCCAAGCCAGGGCCCACCACCCCTTCCGACAGTGGAGACCGTCCAGGCGGCGGCACCCCCGCCCGCCACGACGGACCCCTACCGGCCCCCGCAGATAGAGACGATCCTGCGCCAGCTCCGGGAGGTCGTGGCCGATGCCCGCCCCATGCCGCTGTCGGCCTCCTCGATGGTCAACAAGGAGGAGCTCCTCGGCCTGATCGACGAGGCCAACGTCAGGCTGCCGGAGGAGCTCCGTGCCGCCCGCTGGCTGCTGAAGGAGCGCGAGGAGTTCCTGGCGAAGGTGCGGCGTGAGGGCGACGAGATCCTGGAGCTTGCGAGGTCCCGGGCCGAGCGGCTCGTGCAGCGGACAGAGGTCGTGCGGACCGCAGAGCAGCGGGCACGGCACCTGGTCGAGTCGGCACGCGAGGAGACCCGCAGGATGAGGCGGGAGACCGAGGACTACTGCGACCAGAAGCTGGGGAGCTTCGAGACGCTGCTGGGCAGCACCAGGGATGCCATTACCCAGGGGCGGCGGAGGCTCCAGGAGACGGTGCTGGACAGGGATCGCGAGCGCCGGGCAGTTGACGCCGCGGATCTGGCCCGGGAGGCGTCCACGGGCCGGGCCGGTGCGACCTTCTTCGACCAGGACGCTGAGTCCGAGGACCAGTGACCCCGACGGGTCCAGACCGTCAACCCGACCCATCGATCCGTGACCGACTCCCTGCTCATTCCCCTGGCCGTACTACGGCGTCGGGCCGACCCCCGTCGGGTGGACTGCACGGTGGAATTGGACGACCTGAAGGTGGCTGGGGTGTCGATCCTGGACGGCCGGGTGGAGATCCACCTGGAAGCCGAGGCCCGGGGAGCCGAGGTGGTCGTCACCGGTGCCGTGGTGGCCCGGTGGGAGGGGGAGTGCAGGCGCTGCCTGGAGCCGCTGGGGGACCGGCTGGACCTGAGGATTCGCGAGGTGATGGCGGCGACGGGTAGTGGGACCGGCGGTGACGATGGGTCCGATGCCTATCCGCTGGATGGCGATGACGCCGACCTGGAACCGGTGGTGCGAGATGCCCTCCTGCTGGCTCTTCCGATCTCGCCCCTGTGCGACGAAGGGTGCGTCGGGCCCGACCCCGAACGGTTCCCGGCGACCGGTGGTTCTGCAGGTGCGGAGGCCGGGCCCGTAGGCGATCCGCGCTGGGCTGCGCTGGACGTGCTGCGTGGCGACGACGGGTCCGGTACCGGGTAGTCCCGGCACCGGTGGGTCGACCGTCACCGCGGTACCGGTTCCGGGGCGGTCCCGCTAGCCTCGTCTGGTTGCCCGGGCCGGTTCCCCCGGTTGGGGCGACCACCTCCTGTACTGCCGACCGCCTCCTAGGAACCGACGATGGCCGTCCCAAAGAAGAAGACCTCCAAGGCCAAGGGCCGTAGCCGCCGGGCATCCGCATGGACCCTCGGTCGCTCTCCCCGTAGCGCCTGCGATCGCTGTGGTGCCGTCAAGCGCCCACACCGGATCTGCGGGAACTGCGGCTGGTACGCCGGCCGCCAGGCCGTCGACGTCGACTGACCTGAGCCTCACCTGATCATGCTGCCCATAGCGGTTGACGCCATGGGCGGGGACAATGCGCCGGGCGAGATCATCGCCGGTGCACGGCGCGCCCAGGAGGACCACGGCATCCCGGTGGTCCTGGTAGGTCGCCCGGAGGACCTCACCGACATCGGTGACCTGGAGGTCATCGAGGCTTCCGAGGTCATTGCCATGGACGCGGAGCCGGGCGCCAGCGTGCGCCGGATGAAGGACTCCTCGCTGGTCCGGGCCGCCGAGGCGGTCCGGGATGGTCGGGCCTCGGCCATGGTCAGTGCCGGCAACACCGGAGCCACGATGGCCAGCGCCCTACTGCGAATGGGTCGGATCTCCGGTGTGGCCCGTCCGGCGATCGCCACCCTCATCCCAACACCCGGGTCCACGCCGACGGTTCTGCTGGACTCCGGCGCCAACGCCGAGTGCAGCCCGGAATGGCTGGTCCAGTTCGGCCAGATGGGTGCCGTGTTCGCACGTGACCGGTTGGGGATCGAACGACCCCGGGTGGCACTCCTGTCGATAGGCGAGGAGCCCGGCAAGGGCAGCCCGCTGGTCAAGGAGGCATACGCCGCCCTGTCCGGAGCCGAGCTCGTGGGAGCCGAGTTCATAGGCAACGTCGAGGGTCGGGACCTGCTCACGGATGCCGTGGACGTGATTGTGACCGACGGCTTCACCGGAAACGTGGCCCTCAAGACCGCCGAGGGTGCGCTGAAGGCGTTGATGACGGCGTTGTTTACCGCCATGGCCGGACGACCGGAGGCGCTCGCCGCCGCCGAGGTGCTGACGCCCGAGCTGGACGACCTCTACCGGGAATTCCATCCCGACACATACGGCGGGGCGATGCTCCTGGGCGTCCGGGGCGTGTGCATCATCAGTCATGGCTCCACGGGTGCCACCGCGATGTCCAACGCCATTGTCACAGGTGCCGAGATGGTGCAGGCCGACATCGTCGGACACCTCACCGAAGCCATCGCAGTCGGCTCCTGAGGACGGACTCCAGAGGGCTCTTTCAGGCCCTTTCAGGCCCTTTCAGTGAGAATCCGATCCGCGGACCTCGGACGGTAGGATCAGTCGCCGGTCCAGGGCCCCCCGACGGTCATCGCCGAGGGCCTGTCCGGCAATGCTCGCTGACCGCCAAGGAGCCACAGTGCCCGCAGAAACCCACGTCGAAGGTGTACCGATCGGGCGCCAGGAGGTGCTGGAGATCGTCCGGGACCGTCTTGCCGACATCCTCGAGATCGAACCGTCCGACGTCGGAGAGGGCGACTCCTTCGCCAACGACCTGGATGCAGACTCTCTGGCCCTGATAGAGCTGGTCGAGGCCCTCGAGGAGGAGTTCAGCGAGCGTTCCGCCGGCTTCCGCATCGACGACGACGACCTCGATGACCTCAAGACGGTCCGCGATGCCGTCGATTATGTCGTCTCCCGCCTCGGCTGAGCAGCTGTCTCACGATCTGACCGCCCTCGAGGCCGGTCTGGGCCACAGGTTCGGAGACCCGGACCTGCTCAGGGATGCCACGACCCACAGGTCGTGGTGTGCTGAGAACGGCGGCACCTCCAACGAACGGTTGGAGTTCCTGGGCGACGCCGTGCTGGGAATGGTGATCGCCGACCAGCTCTTCGGAGACCATCCCGACCTCTCGGAGGGCCACCTCGCCATGATCCGCGCCGCAGTCGTGAGCGCTCCGGCGCTGGCCGAGGTGGCCCGGGGCATCCGGCTGGGTGATTCGATCCGCTTCGGACACGGGGAGTCGACGTCCGGTGGGAGCGACAAGGAGTCCATCCTGGCCGACGCCCTCGAGGCGGTCATCGCCGCGGTCCACCTGGACGGTGGCCCGGAGGCAGCGGCGTCGCTCGTCCGGCGCCTGTTCGGTGATCGGCTCGTGCTGGCAGCCGTCGACCCTGGCATCCAGGATTACAAGACCCGCCTCCAGGAACTGGCCGCACGGGAGTCCATCGCCACCCCCAGCTACGTCCTGACCGACGAGGGCCCGGACCACGACAAGCGATTCCACGCGGTCGTGGAGGTGGCTGGTGGGTCCCATGGCCCTGCTACGGGAACCTCCAGGAAGCGGGCCGAGCAGGCAGCGGCCCGCATGGCCTGGGATGCCATCTGTGCTACGCCACCACCGACCGCCTGCGCTCCTTCGACAACTACAGATACACCACCGACCACGAGTCTGGAAGCAACGTGACCATCAAACTGGAACTACCCGAGGTAGAGACCATCCGCCACGCCCTCGACCGCGAGATATCCGGCCGCAAGGTCAAGACGGTCGACATGGCCTCGATGGCCACCCTCGGTCGCTACAGGAACCGCAAGTCCTTCGCCTCACGCGTCGAGGGTCGCAAGCTGGGTTCGGTCCGGCGCATGGGCCTGACGCTGGTGATCAAGCTGGACAATGACGATCTGCTGGTGATCCAGCCCGGAGCCGGAGCGACCATCCGTCGTCATGCTGCCCGAGATGCCGTCCAGCCCGGTACCGAGGCCACCTTCACCTTCACCATCGGCGGCCAGTTCCGCCTCGTCGACCCGGAGGGCGCATCGGAGTTGTACGTGGTGGCAGCTGACGAGCTGCTCACCGAGTTCCCCGAGCTGGGCGCCGGCGGAATCGATCCGGCCGGCGAGATGGTCCCCTGGACGGCCTTCGCCGGCCAGGTCCTGGGCCGGAAGATGTTCCTGAAGGACCTGCTCTGCGACGACGATGTCGTGGTGGGAGTCGGCGAGCTCTATTCCGACGAGATCCTCTTCCACGCCGGCCTGCGATACGACCGTGCCAGCAACAGCCTCTCCACCCAGGAGGTGCGGAGGTTGCACGGAGCCCTGATCTCGGTGGTGAACGACGCCATCAAGTACCGCGGTACCGACCTGGAGGACAGGCCCTTCGTGGACGTGTACGGCGAGCCCGGCACCTATGCCGCCCACTTGGCCGTCTATGGCAGGGCCGGCGCACTCAGCGAGCGGAACCGTTCCGCCATCCAGCGGGTCAAGTACAAGGGTCGCTGGACGTACTTCTGCGAGACCCAGGTCTGACCTGAACCCCCGGCGCGCGCGACCGCGGCGCCGGGGACGCGCCTAGGGTGGCGCCCATGGCGAATGACACGGTTGTGATTCGGGACGGCGCGGGGCGGGTGCCTACGTGTTCCTGAAGCGGCTGTCCATCAAGGGCTTCAAGTCCTTCGCCGATACCGCGGTCCTGGACATGGAACCCGGCGTCACCGTCGTCGTGGGACCCAACGGAACCGGCAAGTCCAATGTGGTGGACGCCATCGCATGGGTCCTGGGCGCCCAGGCTCCCAGCGCCGTGCGGTCCCAGAAGATGGACGACGTGATCTTCGCCGGCACGACCACCAGGGCCGCCCTCGGCAGGGCCGAGGTATCCCTCACGATCGACAACTCGTCAGGGCAACTCCCGGTCGAGTTCGGGGAGGTCACGATCACCCGGACCCTCTTCAGGACCGGTGACAGCGAGTACTCCATGAACGGCGCGCCCTGTCGGCTCCTGGACATCCAGGAACTGCTCTCCGACATCGGCGTGGGACGCCAGCAGCACGTGATCATCTCCCAGGGACAGATCGACGCCGTCCTGAATGCCCGCCCCGAGGAGCGGCGGATGATCATCGAGGATGCCGCCGGAATCCTGAAGTACCGGCGTCGCAAGGAGAAGGCCCAGCGTCGTCTCCGTTCCACCGAGGCGAACCTGGACCGGCTGTCCGATCTCCTGCGGGAGGTCCGGCGCCAGGTCAGGCCGCTGGAGCGTCAGGCCGACGCGGCCCGGCGCCACGGTGACCTAGTCCAGGAACTCACGGCGCTGAGGTTGCACCGGTCGGGCAGGGAGCTGGCCAGCCTGCGAACCAGTGCCCGTGACGAGGCCGGTCGACGAGCCCAGTTGGCCGCCGGACAGTCCACGCACACCACCGACCTCGCACGCTTCGATGCCGAGGTGACCGCTGCGGAGGACGAGTTGGCCAGCCGCGGCGGAGATGACATGGGCGACCGCCTGGTCCGGCTGGAGGCCCTGCGGGAACGGGGCCGCGGGCTGCGGGCGGTTCTCGTCGAACGACTCCGCGGGATCGAGCGGGAGCGGTCCACGCTGTTCTCCCAGCAGGTGGTCGTCGGGCTGGAGGCCGAGCTGGAACGCTCGGAGGTGAAGTCCGCCGAGCTGGATGCCGAGGCCGACCGGCTGGCACCGGAGGCCGAGTACCTCGCCCTTGCCGGGACGGGGCTGGATGCTGATCGTGCCGCGTTCGAGATGGCGTGGTCCGAGGGAGTGGTTCCCATCGGGGGCCACGCCGCCGAGTCCCGGGGAGAGCTCGGGGTGCTGAGGGCCACAGTTGCCCAGGGTGGCGCCGAGAGGGACCGCCTGGCCGTGCGGCTCGAGGCGATCGACGTAGCAGCAGCGCTGCTCGACGACGAGGCGGATCGGCTGAGGGGTGACCTCTCGATCGGTGAGTCCGAAGAGGAACCATTGGTTGCGGTCATGTCCCGGGCCGAGGAGAGTGCCCACGAGGCCGCACTCGGAAGGAACGCCGCCTGGGAGCGGATGGTGGTCGCCGAGGCCGAGATCAGGACGGCCGGCGCCCGAGTGGATGCCCTGGCCCTGGCTCTCGACGAGGCCAGGTCGAGGGCAGGCGCCGAACACCTGGCGGGCATCGATGGCGTGATGGGCACCCTCCTGGACCTGGTGGAGGTGGAGGAGGGCTTCGAGGCGGCCTTCGAGGCGGCTGCCGGATCAGCCCTGGATGCGGTGGTCGTCAGCGGTCTGGACCATGTCCTGGAGGCACTCACCGCGCTTAGTGAGGGGCACCTCACTGCGGCGGTCTTGGCCCTTGACGTCGGATCTGTCGGCCAGGCTCCGCCGGGTTTCGGATCACCGGTACGACCGAGGGTGAGGGCCCGCAGCGAGGTCGTGGAGGGCCTGCTGGACCGCCTCCTCGGTCACGTCGTGGTCGTGGACGGCGACCTGGAGTCGGTCCTGGACCTGGCGTTGCGCCATCCGGATGCGGTAATCGTCACAGCGACCGGTGATCGGTTCGGACCGGCTGGTTGGCGCATCGGCGGCGATGGTCGGGGGGCGACCGGAGCGGCCCTGGCAGAGGCGGAGGGCCGGCTGGCCGCCGCCGAGGTGGAACACGCCGATGCCTCGCGGGTACTTGACCTGGCCGAACGGGCGGCCAGCGAGGCGGACGATGACGTGGCCCGCCACAACCGTGAACTGGACGAGCACGACGGCAGGTTCACCGCAGCGGCCGAGGCTCTCCAGCGACTCCAGGTGGAGCGGCGGGACCTCTCCAACGAGGCCGGGTCGCTGCGTACGCGCCTGGGTGAACTGGACCAGCGTCTGGAGGACGAGGTTCGCAGGGTGACCGACCTGGAGGACCGCCTTCCCGCCCTGGAGGCCGCCGAGGACGCCTCCCTGGAGGCAGTCAGGCGGATGAACACCGCCCGGAGCGACCTCGAGGAGAGGGCGGCGGCGCTGGGCGCCCGTCGGACCGGACACGACATCCAGGTGGCCGAGGTGACCGGCCGACAGGCGGTCGTCCAGGCACGCGTCAGCGAGTTGCGTAGCCGGTTGGCCCAACTCACAGACGAGCGGGCTGCGGCATCGGAGATGAGCGCCGACCTGACCGGCCGCGAGGCGGCCACCCGTCACCTGATGGAGGCGGTCGACGGTCGGATGTCGGTCGTCGACGTCAGGCTGGACCTCCTGCGGGACCGCCGTCGTCTGCAGTCGGAACGCGTCCGGGCCGTGGCCCTTCGCCTGGACGGGCTCCGTAAGGAGCGTTCCCGGGCAGAGACGGCCCTTCGTGAGATCCGTGAGCACCAGTCCCGGCTGGAGATCGAGAGGGCTGAGACGAGGATGCGGATCGAGAACATCACCGAGACGATCCGGAGCGAGTTCGACCTCGAGCCGGAAGCGGCGCTGGACGCCCCCTGCCCGGAGTTGGCCGAGGGCGACACCGCCGCTTCCAGGGTGTCCACCCTGGAGCGGGAGCTGAAGCTGATGGGCCCGATCAACCCCCTCGCTCTGGCCGAGTTCGATGCGCTTAGGGAGCGGCATGAGTTCCTGCAGGAGCAGTTGGACGACATCCGCTCCACCCGTACCGAGCTCCGCAAGGTCATCCGATCGGTCGACGAGGAGATCGTCTCGGTGTTCGCGTCCGCCTTCGCCGAGGTGTCGTCGCACTTCACCGACCTGTTCGAGACGCTGTTCCCCGGCGGCGAGGGGCGGCTCCGCCTGACCGATCCAGATGATCTGCTTGAGACCGGTCTGGAGGTCGAGGCCCGGCCCTCCGGCAAGAACGTGAAGAAGCTGTCGCTGCTCTCGGGTGGTGAGCGGTCGTTGACGGCGTTGGCATTCCTGTTCGCCGTCTTCCGGAGTCGACCGTCGCCCTTCTACGTGATGGACGAGGTTGAGGCCGCCCTGGACGACGTGAACCTGCACAGGTTCCTGGGCCTGTTGGAGCAGTTCCGCGACGACGCCCAGTTGCTGGTCGTCAGCCACCAGAAGCGCACGATGGAGGCCGCCGACTGCCTCTACGGCGTCTCGATGGCACCGGGTGGCTCGTCGCGTGTGGTTTCGGAGCGCGTGGAGGCCGAGCGGGTCGCCCAACGCCTGGGCATCCTCGCTAACGGTTGACCTCGCCGGGCCGCGGCCTGAGGGGTGGGGCACCCGGAGTACCGTCGTAACCGTGCGAATTCTGCTCGTCGACGACGAGGCCGACCTGCTGGACGCCGTGGCCCGGGGGCTGCGTCGGGAGGGCTACGCGGTCGATACGGCGCTGGACGGCACCGAGGCGCTGGACAAGGCCTCGTACACCCCGTACGACCTGATCTGCCTGGACCTCACCATGCCAGGAATCGACGGGCTGGAGGTCTGCTCGACGCTGCGGGCCGACCCCGGCGACGGGTTCCCGCCCCGCATCCTGATGCTCACAGCCAGGGACACCGTCGAGGACCGCATCCGTGGCCTGGACGTCGGTGCTGACGACTACCTGGTGAAGCCATTCGCCTTCGATGAGCTGTCTGCCAGGATCAGGTCGCTGCTCCGCCGTGACCCCGGTCGTTCGGGGGCGGTCCTGGAGGTGGGTGACGTGGTCCTGGACACCGCACGACACAGGGCCCGTCGCGGGGACAGGGACCTGGACCTGACGGCCAAGGAGTTCGCCCTGCTCAGGTACTTCATGAGTCGGCCCGGTGAGGTCGTGTCCCAGGAGGTGCTACTGGACCACGTCTGGGACGAGCATGCAGACCCGTTCACCAACACGGTGAGGGTCACCGTCGGGACGTTGCGTCGGAAGCTCAGCATGGACGGGGAGGAGGGGTTGCTGGAGACGGTGGTCGGCTCCGGATACCGCCTCCTGGACGGGGACGACGCCCGGTGAACCGTTTCGACGGGGGCCTGGCGGCGCGCATGCCCGACCGGTTCGGCAGCCTCCGTACGCGCCTCGCCCTGCTCTATTCGATCGTGCTGTTCGCCCTTGCCGCGGTGATGGTGGGTGGTATCTACCTGGGCCTCTCCAGGGCGTTGTCCGACGAGCCCATGTCCAGGATGGCCCGCTTCGAGCAGATGGTCGCGACCGATGCGACAGATGGCCTGTCGATGGCGCCGGACGACCGTGAGGCGAGACCGTGGCTGGTCATCTTCGAGTCGGAGGTGAACCGGAGGGCCCTTGAACGCCTGCGGGCCTATTCCTTCACCGCTCTGGGCGGCTTGTTCCTCGGCAGCATCGCCGTCGGCTGGTACGTGGCCGGCCTCGTCCTGCGACCGATCGGTCGAATATCCGCGGTGGCCCGTGAGATCACCGCAACCGACCTCTCCCGCCGTATCGACCTCGGGGGGCCGTCCGACGAGCTCCGGGACCTGGCAGACACGTTCGACGAGATGCTGGGCCGGTTGGACGAGTCCTTCGAGGGGCAGCGACGCTTCGTCCAGGAGGCTTCCCACGAGCTCCGGAACCCGCTCGCCGTGCTGCGCACCAACCTCGACGTGGTCATGGCCGATCCGGACGCGGGACCCGAGGACTTCCGGGCGGCCGGCGTCGTGGCCGTACGGGCCGCTAGGAGGATGTCGGTGCTGGTGGACGACCTGCTCCTCTACGCACACCACGAGCGGAGGGACACCAGCCGCGAGCCGATCGACCTCGGAACCGTGGTGGCCGAAACGGTCGAGGACTTCGCAGCAGCGGCATCGCGCGAAGGGGTGGGGTTGGACCACGACCGGTCGAGCGGCCTCGACGTGCTGGGCGATGCGGCTGCCCTGCGGCGGGCCGTGGCCAACCTTCTCAGCAACGCCATCCGGGTATCTGATGACGGCGGCCGGGTCACGGTGACGACGGGTCGGGACGACGAGATGGTCTGGGCCTCGGTGGTCGACGACGGGCCCGGCCTACCGGTCGAGCACCTGGACCGCGTCTTCCAACGGTTCTGGCGCGGCGAGCGGGCTTCGGCCGGGGAGGTCGGCCGTTCCGGGTTGGGGCTGGCCATCGTGAGGCAGATCGCAGAGGGCCATGGAGGACGCGCCACCGTCCGCTCGACGGTCGGCGACGGGGCGACGTTCACGGTCTGGCTTCCCCGCTACGTGGACGCATGAGTCGGCTTAAGCGTGGGGATTGGGCGTTCGGCGGCCTATTTTCAGAGCAATGAACGACGATTCCGTAAGGCAGGAACGCACCGTCGACCGGCGGAGCATCGAGGTCGGCGGGCGTCCGCCGGACCCCCCGGCCTTTCCGGGCCTCCTGCCGGCGCCGGTCCCACCGATCCAACCACCCGTCCGGATCGGCGGCCGCCTACTGGCGAGCCTGTTCGCAGCGGCCGTCCTGGTCGCAGCCCTCGTGGCTGGAGTCGTCGCAGGCTGGGTGATGCGAGGAGACGGAGACGAGGCGGCTACCGGCGTGTCATCAGAGACGCTGGCGGCGGTGATCGGGAGCGTGGTCGCACGTGACGGCACGGGCGTGGACGAGTCCACCCGGGAGGCCATCCAGGCGTTGCTTAGCACGGAAGGCCTCTCGGAGGCCGAGATCGTCTCGCTCGTTCGGGGTGTCATCTCCGAACTCGAGGCGGTTTCGGTATCGGACGTCGAGGCGATCGTCGCTGGCCGCCTTTCTGCCGCATCGGGCCTCTCGGAATCCGACGTGGAGGCCATCCTGACCGACCGCCTTTTGGCCGCACCGGGGCTCTCCGCCGACGACGTGTCGTCCATAGCCGCATCTGTCCTGGACGAGGCTGCCGGTCTCTCGGCCTCCGAGGTGGAGGCGATGGTCGGGCGACTCCTGGACGAATCCGCCGGGTTGGACGCTGCCGAGGTGGAGTCCCTGGTGGCCCGACTGTTCGCCGAGGCTCCGGTCGACGAGTCTGGTGATGAACCGGTGGTTGCCGTGGCCGTTGCGCTGGCCAACTCGGTGGTGCTGGTGAGCGTGCCCGACCAGAGCCATGGGTCAGGCATCGTCTTTGACGCCGAGGGCCGGATAGTAACCAACGCCCACGTGGTCTATGACGCCGTGGAGGTGGTGGTGACGCTCCCCAACGGTCGGGAGATCGCCGCCGAAGTGGTCGGTGTGGACGTTCGCCGGGACGTCGCCGTCCTGCAGCTCGTGGAGGACCAGGACAGCCTGGTGCCGGCGGTGTTCGCCTTCAGCCATGATCTCGAGGTGGGACAGCTGGCGGTGGCCCTCGGGAGCCCCTTTGACCTGGAGCGCACGGTCACGGCCGGGATAGTGAGTGCCCTGGGTCGGGTCATCGACTCCTACGGTTGCCAGTCCGGCATCGGCGCCGAGTGTGCCGGCGTGGCCATGATCCAGACGGATGCGCCTATCAACCCAGGCAACTCGGGTGGGCCGCTGGCCGATCGCGACGGTCGGGTGATCGGCATGAACACGGCTATCCAGAGCACAGGCTTCGGAGCGGCCGGCAACATCGGCGTCGGGTTCGCCATTCCCAGCGACACGATCGTCCTCGTCGCCCGCCGCCTGATCCTCGGTCAACCCGTGGGAACGGCCTGGCTTGGAATCCGTGGGGAGACGCCTACCGATGGTCGTATCGGTGCGGTGGTCGTGGAGGTGGTGGAGGGGTCGCCGGCAGCCGCTGCCGGCCTGCTTCTCGGGGACAGGATCTTCCGGTCCGACGGGCGGACCATCCGGGACATGTCAGCGCTGCGTGCCGACATCCAGATCAGACTGCCCGGCGAGAAGGTCGACCTGGAGTACGAGCGTGACGGCGTGATCGGTGTGGCAACGGTCGACCTCGGAGCGCTGGACGACCATTTTGCCGAGTAGCCGGCGGGTTCGGTACCTCGGGGACCCTGCTGGACCGCACCGGTAGGCTGCGGCCCCCATGGGTCTCCGTTCTCGCCTCGGTCACGCACGCGACGCCTGGTCCACGCACCTGGCTTCGGTCCGGGTGGCCGGGGTGGTGGACGACCGGACCTGGGAGGGTCTCACCAACGCACTGCTCCTTGCCGACGTCGGGCCGTCCACGACTGAGGCCCTGATCGGCGGGGTACGCCATCGTGTCGGCACCGAAGGCGTGGACGACGTGGATGGTGTCCTCGGCCTCCTGAAGGAGGAGATCCTCGACCGGTTGGGCGGAGCGGATCGTTCGCTGGCGGTCGGTGGCCAGCCGTCGGTCTGGCTGTTTGTGGGTGTGAACGGGGTGGGCAAGACGACCACCATCGGCAAGTTGGGATGGCGGGAGGCCGGTGCGGGTCGAAGCGTCGTGTTCGCCGCCGGCGACACGTTCCGTGCTGCTGCGGCGGACCAGTTGGCGGTCTGGGCTGATCGGTCCGGAGCGACGATGGTCCGGGGTGCCGAGGGCGCGGATCCCGGTTCGGTGGTGTTCGATGCGGTGGAGCACGGTGCTGCACGCGGCGCCGACCTGGTGCTGGCCGACACCGCCGGTCGGGTCCACACCCGGGGCAACCTGATGGACGAGTTGGCCAAGGTGCGACGCGTCGCCGACAAGGGTGCCGGCACGGTCACCGAGACCCTGCTCGTGATCGATGCCACCACGGGTCAGAACGGCCTCCTGCAGGCCCGGGAGTTCGCCGCGGCCGCCGACGTGACCGGCATCGTGCTGACCAAGCTGGATGGCTCGGCGCGCGGGGGAATCGTGGTCGCCGTCCAGGATGACCTGGGCATTCCGGTGAAGCTGGTGGGCGTGGGCGAGGGCCCTGAGGACCTGGTGGAGTTCGATCCGGCGGACTTCGTGGACGCACTCTTCTCCGTAGACGTTCCGGCCTGAAGCAGCGGTCCGGAGGAAAGAAGCGATGTTCGAGGGGCTCAGCAGTCGATTCGAGGGAATCCTCCGGAAGGTCCGTGGTAGGGGCCGTCTCGGACCCGAGGACGTGGAGGAATTCCTGTCCGAGATCCGGGTGGCGCTCCTCGAGGCGGACGTCCACCTGGACGTGGTCGGGACCCTGCTGGACCGGATCAGGGACCGGGCAGTTGGCGCCGAGGTCTCCGGGGCACTGAATCCCGGCCAGATCGTGGTCAAGATCGTCCTCGAGGAGCTCACCCGGGTGCTGGGTGGCGAGACCTTCAGGCCGGCCTACGCCCCCAGGCCGCCGACTGTCGTCCTCCTGGCCGGCCTGCAAGGATCCGGCAAGACGACGACCGCAGCGAAGCTGGCCCGCTGGTACAAGGCGCAGGGTCGTAACCCGATGCTCATCGGTGCCGACCTCGTACGTCCCGCTGCTGTCGAACAGCTTCGGATGCTCGGCGACCGGATCAACGTGCCTGTATTCAGCGAGTCGACCGACCCCGTGTCCGTGGCGCGCTCCGGTCTGGCCGAGGCGGCGAGGCTCGGCCGTGACGTGGTGATCTGTGACACGGCGGGCCGACTGGCGATCGACGAGGACCTCATGGCGGAGGTGGCGGAGATCTCCGACACCCTGCAACCACACCACACCTTCCTGGTCGTCGACGCAATGACCGGACAGGACGCCGTCGCCACGGCGGAGGCCTTCCACGCCCGACTGGGGCTGGATGCGCTGGTCGTCACCAAGTTGGACGGCGATGCCAGGGGAGGTGCAGCCCTCAGCATCACTGAGGTCGTCGGTCGACCTATCGCCTTTGCTTCGACCGGAGAGACGCTGGATGACTTCGAGCCGTTCCACCCGGATCGCCTTGCCGGTCGGATCCTGGGGATGGGCGACGTCGAGACGCTCATCGAGAAGGCGGAGGAGAACTTCGCCGCAGAGGAGGCCGAAGCGGCTGCGGCACGAATGCTCGCCGGCACCTTCACCCTCGACGACTTTCTGGAGCAGCTCCGGGCGCTCCGGAAGATGGGTTCGATCAGCAGCGTCATGGGAATGGTTCCGGGCATGGCGAGCCAGGTGCGCGACCTCGACGAAGCCGTGGATGAACGCCGTATCGACCGGATCGAGGGGATCATCAACTCCATGACCCCGGCGGAACGGTTGGATCCGGATGTCATCGACGGTTCCCGAAGGGCCCGCATCGCAGCGGGAAGTGGCACCCAGGTGGGTGAGATCAACAATCTGGTGAAGCAGTTCCGCGAGATGCGAAAGATGATGAAGCAGATGGGCGGTCGCGGACCCGGCAGGAGGAAGACCGGTCGCGACAGGAAGAAGAAGGGTCGCGGTGGCCGTGTCACCGCTGCCGGGCCGGCCCCGATCGACAAGAAAAAGGGTCTTTCCCTTCCCGGCCTGGGCGACCTGGCCGGCGACAGGGGCCCGTCCCCGGGCGGCATGGAACTCCCCGGAGCCGGGCCCTCCGGCTGAACGTCAGCGGGCTGAGCCGAGGGTCACCTCTCGTTCTGCACTGTGGTGCTGGAAAACCGGGCGGATCACGGCAGACTGTTCCGACCGAACGGGTGCATCATCGCCGTGCCCGGATCCCGCCCCGCCTGATCGTGTGGGGCCGTAACGAGAAGAGAGTGGTACCGACGTGGCCGTGAAGCTCCGCCTAATGCGGATGGGCAAGAAGAAGCAGCCGACCTACCGTGTGGTGGCCGCCGACTCGCGCAGGGCGCGAAACGGGCGGATCATCGAGGCGGTCGGCTTCTACGACCCCCGCCGTGATCCATCAGTGATCGAGATCGACAACGAGAAGGCCGTCGGGTGGCTGCGCAATGGCGCCCAGCCGACCGAGCGCGTGGAGAAGCTCCTGAAGATCAGCGGAGCCTGGGACGAGTTCAAGGGCCAGCCGGCAGCGACGAAGGTCGAGGAGGCTCCCGTTGAGGATGTCGTAGCTGAGGAGGCTCCCGTTGAGGAGGCTCCCGTTGAGGATGTCGTAGCTGAGGAGGCTCCCGTTGAGGAGGCTCCCGTTGAGGATGTCGTAGCTGAGGAGGCTCCCGTTGAGGAGGCCGAGGCGACCGAGGGCGATGAGGAGCAGTCATGAGCGCAGAAGCACCGATCGCCGAGGGCGTACTCGAGTACCTGATCAGGTCGATCGTCGAGGAGCCGGACGAGGTCCGCATCCAGACCTCCGGCGACGATCGCTGCACCTTCTCGGTGACGGTCGCTGACGGCGACATGGGTCGTGTCATCGGCCGCCGGGGTCGAGTGGCCAACGCCATCCGGACCATCGTCAGGGCCGCAGCGGTCCGTGACGAGACCGAGATCGACGTCGACTTCGTCGACTGACCGTCCCATGGACGGTGGACCACACCACGATGGTCCGGTCCTCCTCGAGGTGGGCCGGATCGACAAGCCCCATGGACTCCATGGGGAGGTCGTGGTCAGCCTCATCACGCCCCGTCTGGAGCGCCTGGAACCCGGTTCCGTCCTGCAGACGGACCGTGGTGACCTCACGGTCCAGACCAGCAGGCCGCACCAGCACCGCTTCCTGGTCCGGTTCGATCAGATAGCGGACCGAGAGGGTGCCGAGGCCTGGCGCAGCGTGGTGCTCTCGGCGCATCCGATCGTGGATCCCGATGATGACACCCTCTGGCTCCACGAGCTCGTCGGAGCGACCGTGGTGGACCAGCACGGCAACTCGCATGGCACCGTGGTCGCTCTCCTGGAGAATCCGGCCAGCGACCTGCTCGAGCTGGCTGACGGTCGGCTGATTCCCCTGGTGTTCGTGGTCGACCACGAACCGGGCGTGAGCATCCAGGTCGACGTCCCCAGGGGCCTGCTGGACGATGGGTTCGTCGACGGTCGTGGGGAAGCCACGTGAAGCTACGAATAGACGTACTGACGCTCTTCCCCGATCTGGTGGAGGGGTATGCGGCCGGGAGCATCCTCGGTCGGGCGTCGTCGGCAGGCCACCTGGACCTCCGGGTGCACGACCTCCGCCTGGCCACCTCCGACGTCCACAGGACGGTCGATGACAGCCCGTTCGGAGGCGGGGCCGGAATGGTCCTGATGCCGGAGCCGGTGTTCGCCGCCGTCGAAGAGGTCAGGCCGCCCCGGCCGCTGATCCTCATGGGTCCCGCCGGTCGCCGCTTCGACCAGTCGGTCGCAGCCGAGCTGGCGGCCCTGGATGGGTTCTCCCTGCTCTGCGGTCGGTACGAGGGGGTCGACGAGCGGATACGGACTGGCCTCTGTGACGACGAGATCTCACTCGGTGACTTCGTGCTGGCCGGCGGGGAGCTGGCAGCGCTCACCATCGTCGAGGCGGTGGCCCGGCTGCGACCCGGCGTCCTCGGAAACTCCGCATCGCCCGAGGAGGAGTCCTTTTCCGATGGCCTCCTGGAGTATCCCCACTTCACCCGACCGGCCGACTTCCGTGGGATGGAGGTGCCCGAGGTACTCAGATCTGGTGACCATGCCCGGGTGGCCCGATGGCGTCGGGCCATGGCCCTGGCTAGGACCGTTCTGCTTCGGCCGGACCTGATCGTGGAACGCGGAGGGTTGTCCGACTCCGATCGGGACCTGCTCGAGGAGTTCGACCTTCCGGGAGGCTGAACTGGATGCGGCTCCCGCCGGCCGCTGCCCGGTGTCGTCATCGACGTGCCGCCGTATGCTGGCGGGCCGGTCCACCAGATGGACCAGACACCCGTCGATCCCATTCAGATCGGCACACGAACTCCGTCCGAACCCAACACTTCGGACCCGGCCTCCCGAGGACGAGCCATGCAGCCCACCGATCTCGTCGATCACCAGAACCTCCGCGACGACGTACCCGACTTCGCAGCAGGTGACACCCTCCGGGTGCACGTGCGCGTGGTCGAGGGAAACCGCAAGCGGATCCAGTTGTTCGAGGGCGTGGTAATCAAGCGTCAGGGCAGCGGTATCCGGGAGACCTTCACCGTGCGCAAGCTGAGCTTCAGCGTGGGCGTGGAGAGGACCTTCCCCGTCCACTCTCCGATCCTCGAACGGATCGAGGTCGTAACCCGTGGCGACGTCCGCAGGGCCAAGCTGTACTACCTCCGCGACCGGATCGGCAAGCGGGCCAAGGTCAAGGAGAAGCGGGACTTCTGATCCCCCGGGCTGCGACCCGGTCGACCGGGACCGCTGTCGCACCCTCCTCCTAGCGTCACCGCCATGGCGGTCCGCGCAAGACACCAAGATCACGCAGAACGTGGAAGCGCCCCCCATCTGGCCCTCGGGGCCTGGGGCGAGCGGGTGGCGGAACGCCGCTACCGCCGCGACGGCTACCGGGTTCTGGCCCGCGATTGGCGCTGCGGTGCGGGCGAGACCGACCTGATCCTGGAACGTGGGGGCCTCGTCGTCTTCAGCGAGGTGAAGACCCGATCCTCCACAACCTTCGGATGGCCGGCCGAGGTCGTGGACCGGCGACGCCAGGCGAGGCGGCGGGCAGCGGCGGCCACGTGGATCCGGTCCACCGGAGCCAATCCCGCGGAGGTCCGCTTCGACGTCGTCTCGGTCCTGCCCGGCCGGATCGAAAGGCTGGAGGGAGCCTTCTGACGAGTCCTTCCGGGAGTGCGGTTCCCGGGCATGTGGGCCGGTCGGCTGGCGCCAGATGGCGGGCTGTCAGTCGGGTCGCCGGCGGGTCCAGCAGCCGCGGTGCCAGTGGCGACGGAGGTCGGGTGCGTCCACCGGCACGATGACGATGTGACCCAGGCCGGGTGGAATGTCGCGGTTGCATCCCGGGCAGATGTAGGTCTTCGTGGCCTGGTAGGGCTGGATGAACCTCTCCTCCAGGTCGCCGAGAATCTCGGGGTTCTCCACGTCAGGTGTCCCGGCCGGGTCCGGCGTCCACCGGCATGTGCACGGGCACTCTCATGGGAATGTCCACGGGCAGGTTCACAGGAACAGGGCCCAGGCCAGGAGCAGCATGGCCACGGCTATGGCAGCGCCCACGTAGACGAAGTCACTGGGCCGACGTGTTCTGGCGCGCTGCGGATCGAATCCCATGGTGTCAGTATCGTCCCCCCCGGCCATGCGTCCCCACCTCCTTCCCGCCATCGCAATCCTGATGTTCGCAGCCGCCTGTGCGGGATCGCCTCCGCCGGTACCCGGCGCCGATTCAGGTACGGCCGACCCGGTCCTGATGGAGGGCCGCGGGGTCTGGGCCAGATCCTGTTCCTCCTGCCACGCGCCCGACGGTTCGGGAGGGCGCGGACCGTCCCTGCGATCGGTGGTGGAGAGATTCGAGGACCCCGTCGACCAGGTCGCGGTGGTCGCCGAGGGACGAGGGGGCATGCCCGCCTTCGGCGGCCGTTACTCGGATGCCGAGATACTGGCAGTCGTTCGATACACCCGCGAGGTTCTCGCGGCGGCGGCCCGACCCGCCGGTTCATAGCGATATTCGGGCCGGAGTGCCCAGCGGGATGCCTCCACCCACCCCCAGCCTGCTGTCGCAATTCCCTGTAGGGCACCTGTCGCCGGGAGAGGTACTGGACAGGGCTGAGGAGCTGATGGGCGGGAGCTAGCCCGTTCGATCGGAGGTGGTCCGCTACAGGGGGGATCAGGCCGGGGCCAGGATTCGGACGTGGTACGCCGATCCGGTTGCCGCGGCGCGTCGGCGGCCGGAATCCCGGTCCCAGCGGTACACTTCGCAGCCGGTTCGTCACGTCCTGTGCCGTCCCAGACCAGAACACCCCCATCCATCCACGGTCGCCTCCGGGCGCGAGATGGGGGCGAGACGAACCGATGGGAAGGGAGACCACGACATGGCAGTCGTGACCATGAAGCAGTTGCTCGAGGCAGGCGTCCACTTCGGACACCAGACCCGCCGCTGGGACCCGAGGATGAGGCGATTCATCCACGGTGAGCGGTCGGGTATCTACATCATCGACCTCCAGCAGACCCTCGAGAGGATCGAATCCTCCTACGCCTTCGTCCGCGACCTCGTTGCTGGTGGCGGCAGGGTGCTGTTCGTCGGTACTAAGCGCCAGGCCCAGGACGCCATCCGCTCGTACGCTGAGAAGAGCGGCATGCCCTACGTGAACCAGCGGTGGCTGGGCGGCATGCTCACGAACTTCCAGACGATCTCCAAGCGCGTCTCCAAGATGCAGGATTACCGGCGAATGCGCGATTCCGGCGAGTTCGAGGCGATGCCCAAGAAGGAGGCCCTGATGCTGGGCCGCGAGCTGGAGAAGCTTGAGCGCAATCTTGGCGGTATCCAGGACATGGAGCGCCTGCCCGACGCCATCTTCGTGCTGGACACCGTGAAGGAGCACATCGCGGTGACAGAGGCGAACAAGTTGGGCATTCCGATCGTCGCCGTGGTCGACACCGACTGCAACCCGGACGTGATCCAGTACCTCATCCCCGGCAACGACGACGCCATCCGGTCGGGTCGCCTGCTCTGTCGGGTCGTGGCCGATGCCATCGAAGAGGGTCGGTTCATCGTCAACTCCCGTAGCGGCGGTGATGACGGTCCGTCCCTGGATGCGGAGGACCATGACGCCGAGCAGGCCCAGGCCCGCAACGAGGCGGCCGAGGCGGCTGCCGAGCGCGATGCCCGCGTGGCCGCGACCGTGGAGGCGCCGGAGGCTGCTCCTGTCGAGGAGGTTGCTATCGCACCTGTCGAGGAGGCCGCTCCCGTCGAAGAGGCCGCTGCTGCTTCTGTCGAGGAGGCTGCTCCGGTTGAGGAGACTGCAGCCGTCGATGACGCCGCAACGGAAGGTGAGCAGGCCTGACCATGGCAGACGTGACGGCAACGGAAGTGAAGGCCCTGCGCGACGCGACAGGCGCCGGGATGATGGATGCCAAGAGGGCGCTGGTCGAGTGCGACGGCGATGCCGAGGCCGCATCCCAGCTGCTGAGGGAGAAGGGCCTGGCCAAGGCGGCCACCCGCTCGGACCGCGAGAACGTCGAGGGGGCCGTAGGCCTCGTCTCCGACGGTAGGCGGGCCGCCCTCGTGCACCTCAAGTGCGAGACGGACTTCTCAGCCAAGTCCGACGGGTTCCTGGCCCTGGTGGACGACCTGACCAACGCCGTGCTGTCCGAGGGCATCTCAGCAGTTGACGACCGGACGCCAGCCATCGACGACCTGCGTCTCTCCATCAAGGAGAACATCGAGGTCGGTCAGGTGGCCCTCATCGAGGCCGGCGACGGCAACGTGATCGACACCTACCTCCACGTCCAGGACGGCCGCGGCGTCAACGGCGTGCTTGTCGAGGGATCCGGGGTAGATCAGGAGACCCTCCACCAGGTAGCCCTTCACATCGCCTTCGCAAAGCCGATGCACCTCACACGCGACGAGGTCTCCGCCGACCTGATCGAAGCCGAGCGTGCAGCCCTCCTGGATATCACCAAGGCCGAGGGCAAGCCCGAACAGGCCTGGGACAAGATCGTCGAGGGCCGCCTGACGGGCTGGTTCCGGGAGACGGTTCTGTTGGAGCAGGGACTGCACGGAGACAAGACCTCGGTGGCCGACACCCTCAGTGGCGGCAGCATCGAGAGGTTCGCCCAGGCATACCTGGGGGCCTGAGGTGTCCTCTGGCGACCGGATCCCGGCCCGTTGGGACCGTGTCGTCCTGAAGGTCTCCGGCGAGGCCTTCGCCGGAGAGGCCGGCTACGGAATCGACGGTGACATCGTCGGTCGCATCGCCAGCGACATCGCCGACGTCCGCGCCGAGTTCGAGGTCGACATAGCCGTGGTGGTCGGCGGCGGCAACATCTGGCGCGGAATGTCCGATGCCGGCGCAGGGATGGACCGGGCCCAGGCCGACTACATGGGCATGCTCGCCACGTCGATCAACGCCCTGGCCCTTCAGGACACCCTCGAGCAGTTGGGGCAACCCACCCGTGTCCAGTCGGCCATCCACATGGCCCAGATCGCAGAGCCCTACATCCGGCGCCGGGCCATTCGCCATCTGGAAAAGGGCCGGGTTGTCATCTTCGCCGGTGGCACCGGCAACCCATTCTTCACCACAGACACGGCCGCAGCCCTCAGGGCTGTCGAGCTCGAGGCCGGCGCAGTGCTGAAGGGCACCCACTCCGGAACCGACGGGATCTACACAGCGGATCCCCAGTTGGATCCCGATGCCACCAGGCTCGAGCAGGTCTCCTATCTGGACGTGATCCAGAAGGGCCTGAAGGCCATGGACGCCACCGCCATCACCCTCTGCATGGACAACGACATGCCGATCGTCATGTTCGACCTCATGGCCTCGGGTAACGTCCGTTCAATCCTCGCAGGGGAGTCGATTGGCACGCTGGTCTCCTGACCCGGAGCCGACCGTGACTCTGCCGGACTACGGACGGAGCACGCGGTGAGTGACGAGATGATCCAGATGGTCCTCGACGAGGCATCTTCGGCGATGTCCGAGGCCGTCACGCACGCGCGCCGGGAGTTCTCGACCGTGCGTACCGGGCGGGCCTCCTCGTCGTTGGTGGAAAAGATCATGGTCAAGGCCTACGGGGTCGACATGCGACTCCAGGAACTGGCCAGCTTCTCGATCCCTGAAGCCCGCCAGCTACTGGTCACCCCTCACGATCCCGGCAACGTGCCCGCCATCGAGAAGGCGATCATGGTTGCCGACCTGGGGCTGACGCCGGGCAACGACGGACGCAGCATCCGCCTGAGTTTTCCGGAGCTGACCGAGGAACGCCGGCAGGATCTGGTACGCATGGTGAACGGCATGGCCGAGGATGGCAGGAACCGTATGCGTGGATTGCGACGACACGCCCGTAAGGATCTAGACGATCTGGAGGGCTCGGTGTCCGAGGACGACATCAAGTGGGCGGGTAACCGGCTGGACGAGTTGATCCACGGGTTCGAGTCGGAGATCGATAAGGCCCGCTCGGCCAAGGAAGACGAACTGCTCGAGGTCTGAGCCGACGGCGGATGATGACGGGGGTTCCAGAATGAACGACCAGCACGAAAGAGGCTCACAGGGCGACGAGTTCGAGGACATCAGGATCCTCGGCCTGGATTCGCCCGACGATGACATCGAGCCCGGCCGCTCGGTGTTCGGTGCCGAACCCACGGCCGGCGACCTGCCCCACTGGACGGAGCCGCCCGTAGCCGACGCCACCGGAGGTGGTCCCGTGGATGATCCGTGGGCCGGACTGGAGGGCACGCCTCGCTGGTCCGACGATGTGCCCGACGACCACGAGTCCCAGCAGCCGGTCGGTGAGCACTCCGAGGCCGCCGCCGTGTTCTTCGACGATGGGCCGTTGGGGTCAGCGAGCGCCGCGGAGTTCGATCCGCCGTTGCTGCCACCAGACGAGCCCCTGCCGGACTCCGGCGGAGCTGATGACGCGCTTGCTCCCAGGGCCGACGATCCGGTGCCACCCACCCCTCAGCGTCCGGCTGGTCGTAGTGAGTCTGGCGGGGGCCGGGACCTTCCGTCGGCCATTGTCAGCGGTGTCGGACTAGGAGCGCTGGCCCTGGTGGCGTTCAAGATCGGTGCCGGCGCCACCCTGGCCCTGACCACAGTGCTGCTGGTGCTGGCCGCTGCCGAGTTCTTCCTCGCCGTCCGACGTGCCGGATACCAGCCAGCTTCGCTGCTCGGCATCACGGCGGTGGCCGCACTGAACCTCGGCGCCTACTGGAGGTTCGAGGCGGCCGTACCGCTCATCCTGGCCCTGACGGTGCTCTTCACGTTGTTCTGGTACCTGACGGGCGTCGACCGCCAGGCCCCGATGCTGAACGTCTCGGTGACCCTGTTCGGTGTCCTATACGTGGGCCTGCTGGGGTCGTTCGTCGGGCTGATGCTCACCGATCCGAACGGGATCGGGATGCTGCTGGCCGCTGTGCTGTGCACGATCGGCTACGACGTCGGCGGCTTCGTGGTGGGCAGCATGATCGGGCGGAGTCCCCTCTCCGCGGTCAGCCCCAACAAGACGATGGAGGGCCTGATCGGGGGAATGGTCACCTCCTTCGCCATCGCGATGCTGGTGGTGGGACGGATCACGCCGTTCGGCCAGGATCCCGGTGACCTGGGTTCGGCATTCGTCCTGGGCCTGGTGGTGGCGTTGGCGGCACCGGCCGGCGACCTGTGCGAGTCGATGATCAAGAGGGACCTCGGCATCAAGGACATGGGCGCCACCCTCCCCGGCCACGGCGGCCTGATGGACCGGTTCGATGCCCTGCTGTTCGTCCTGCCGGCCACCTACTACACGGCCCGCCTGCTCGACCTCTTCGCAGCCTGACCCGATTCCGGTGGGGGAGACCCCATCGGTAGGCTCGCTCCATGCCCGCTACCACGGTGGCCGTTCTCGGGTCGACTGGTTCGATCGGCACCCAGACGCTCGAAGTGGTCGCCGATCAGCCTGACGGGTTCGACGTGGTTGCGATCGGCGCCGCCCGCTCGGTGGACATGCTGATCCAGCAGGCGATCAGGTTCCGACCTGAGGTCGTCGCCATCGCCGATGCCTCCCTGGCGGCCTCCGTCGCCGCCGGTGTGCCGTCCGGTACCGAGATCCTGGCTGGACCTGATGCGATGGCAGATGCTGCTGTCATCGCCGAGGTGGCGATAAACGGTGTGGTCGGATTCGCCGGGTTGCCCGTGACGCTCGCGACCCTCGGGGCGGGCAGGCGTCTGGGCCTCGCCAACAAGGAGTCCCTGATCGCCGCCGGTCCGGTCGTCCAACGGGTCAGGTCCACGCCGGGGGCCGAGTTGCTGCCCGTGGACAGCGAGCACTGCGCGATCCACCAGTGCCTGCGGGCCAACGACGTGGCCGAGCGGGTTTCGCGCATCGTGCTGACCGCCTCCGGGGGACCCTTCCGCGGTCGAACGGCTGAGGACCTGGCGACCGTGACGGTCGAGCAGGCGTTGGCCCATCCCACCTGGACGATGGGCCCGAAGGTGACCATCGACTCGTCCACCCTGATGAACAAGGGTCTCGAGGTGATCGAGGCACACGAACTCTTCGGGATCGACTACGACCGGATCGACGTGGTGGTCCATCCGCAGTCGATAGTCCACTCCATGGTCACCTTCTCGGACGGGGCGACGATCGCCCAGTTGTCGAGGCCCGACATGCGGCTCTGCATGGGGTACGCCCTGGCGTGGCCCGACCGCCTGGACGTGCCCTATGGCGAGATCGACTGGTCCGAGGCGGGCCGCCTGGACTTCGAGCCTCCGGACAGGCGGACCTTTCCCTGCCTGGACCTTGCCTTCGCTGCCGGCCGGGAGGGCGAGACGGCTCCGGCATGGTTGAGCGCTGCCAACGAGGTCGCAGTCGAGGCATTCCTGGACGGGGCGCTGTCCTGGGTCGAAATCTCCGAGCTCTTGGCGGAGGCCCTCGATTCGTGGACCGGCGAGAGAGCCGACGGCGTGGAGGCGGTGCTCGACGCGGATCGGAGGGCCCGTGCCATGGCCCGCTCCCTCGTCGCCGCCCGGACCTGACCGTGGCGACGGAGGTGGCCGGTTCGGGAACGGACGGTCACGCGGGTGGGGCACGGGTGGCTGGTTCCGAAGCCGGCGGTCGCCGGGCCGAGGCGGACAACGACCGCATCCGACTGGTCCTCCTCGTCGGGGCGGTCGTGTCGTTCGGGCTCATCGGGGGCCTCTCGGGCCTCGTGGTGGTCTCCTCGTTCGTGGTGATGCTGGTACTCCACGAGCTCGGTCACTTCGTGGTTGCACGCCTCTCGGGCATGCAGGTGACCGAGTTCTTCATCGGCTTCGGCCCCCGCCTCTGGTCGGTGAGTCGGGGCGAGACCACCTACGGGGTGAAGGCCATTCCGGCTGGCGCATACGTCCGGATCACGGGGATGAGCAGCCTTGACGAGGTGGATCCGGCGGTGGAGCACCGCACGTACCGGCAGCAGTCCTATCCGAGGCGGATGGCGGTCGCCCTAGCGGGTTCTGCGACGCACTTCGCCGTGGCGCTGGCCCTGCTCTTCTTCGTCTACGTGGCGGTCGGGCGGCCCGATCCCACCCGCTGGGTGGTCGGCCAGGTCGTCTCCGGTTCGGCGGCAGCCTCCATCGACGTGCGGGTCGGCGACCGGATCGTGTCGGTGGCGGGAGTCGAGACTCCCGGCTTCGAGGACTTCGGGGTCGTCGTGCGGGGGCTTCCGGGTCGTGACGTGGCGGTGGTCCTGGAGAGGGACGGCGAGAGGTCGAGGCGCACGATGACCGTCGGGGAACGCCTGATGGTGGATGGCACGGTCGCCGGCTTCTTCGGTGTGGGCCCCGATCGGCCCATGGAGACACTCGGCCCGGTGGGCGCCGGGGTGGAGGCGTCGGCTCGTTTCGTGGACCTCGTGGGAATGTCCGTCGACGGCCTGGTCGGCTTCTTCACGCCCGACGGACTGGCCTCGTTCCTCACGGGTGGCGAGGAATCGTCGGAGGGGTCGGCGCCGGGCATGTCCGCTGGCGGTGGCGGGTCGATCCAGGTGGCGGACCCCGGTGTGGACCCGGCCGACGAGGACCGCCTGCTCTCCATCTACGGGGCGGCCCGCCTCGGCAGCGCCATGCTGGACGACGGATGGACGACCTACCTCTGGTTCCTGATCCTCGTCAACGTGTTCATAGGGGTCTTCAACCTGGTTCCGCTCCTGCCCCTCGACGGTGGACACGTTGCCATCGCCACCTATGAGCGGATCCGTTCGGTGGGCGGCCGTCGGCACATGGCCGATGCGGCCAAGTTGATCCCGCTCACCTGGGCTGTGGTCACGCTGCTGGTAGCGGTGGCCGTGGTGGCCCTCTACCGCGACATCGTGGACCTGCCCGACTTCGGCTGAGGGCCCCCGGGGTAGCGGCCGGCCGTCCACCGGTAGCCTCGCCGGCATGGAGGTACAGGCGGCGGCTGAGCGCCGATCCACCCGGCAGTTGATGGTCGGTGACGTGCCCGTGGGCGGTGGGGCGCCGATCACGGTCCAGTCCATGACCATCACCCGGACGGCCGACCACGAGGCGACCCTTCAGCAGATCTACGACCTGGCCATGGCGGGTGCGGACATCGTGCGATGCACCTGCAACGACCTGGAGGCCGCCGAGGGGCTGGCCCGGATCGTTCCTCGGTCGCCGGTCCCGATCGTGGCCGACATCCACCACCAGTACCGGATGGCCCTGGCGGCGCTGGAGGCTGGCGTGCACTGCCTCCGCCTGAACCCGGGCAACATCCGCAAGCCGGAGCACATCCGTGCGGTGGCCAGCGAGGCGCGCGACCGGGGCGTCCCGATCCGGATCGGCGTCAACGGCGGGTCGCTTCATCCGGACCTCTACGAGAAGCACGGCGGCCGGGTCACTCCCGAGGCGATGGTCGAATCGGCCCTCGACGAGATCCGCTTCTTCGAGGACGTGGACTTCGACCTGATCAAGATCTCCGTGAAGGCCTCCAGCGTTCCGATCATGGTCGAGGCGTACCGGCAGCTCTCCGAGGTGACCGACTACCCGTTGCACCTCGGCGTGACCGAGGCCGGGCCGCCGCCCGCCGGCCTCATCAAGTCGTCGGCTGGCATAGGTGCCCTGCTCGCCCAGGGGATAGGCGACACGATCCGGTACTCGCTCACGGCCGATCCGGTCGAGGAGGCCCGGGCCGGCCGGGCTCTGCTGGAGGCCATGGGCCTTCGGGAGCGCAAGAACGTCGATCTGATCGCCTGCCCCAGTTGCGGTCGGGCCGAGATCGACGTGGTGGCCGTCGCCGCCGAAGCCATGGACGCCTTCGCCGACCGCGAGATCCCGCTCCAGGTGGCGATCATGGGTTGTGTGGTGAACGGACCCGGCGAGGCCCGTGACGCCGATCTGGGAATCGCTGCGGGTAACAAGCGTGGACACCTGTTCGTGAAGGGGCGGAATGCTGCGGTGGTGGCCGAGGACGAGATGGTGGATGCCCTCGTGGAGTGGGCCGAGCTGATCCACTCGGAGGGGGCCGAGGCGGCTCTGGCCCGTGTGGATACCGAGAAGGCGGCTCGGGAGGCCGAACGGGACCGCCGGCGACTCCTCGCCGACCAGGGCGAGGACGTGAACGACGCCGGTACCAGGATCGAACTCATTCGGCGCCACGGCGCCTGACCCATCTGGCCCCTCTGCGGTAACTGACTCCGAAGGTATGCTCTTTGGCGCGTACATCGCCGGTGTTCCGACGAGGCGTGGGCTCTGCCCACGCCTTTTGTTTTCGGTATCGGGGGTTGAGCGTGAGACTAGAAGGGTCCGGCGGCGACGTCGGCCCGTGGAAACCAGGAGGAGGATGCACCATGGCAGTGACCGATCGAATCGATGCCATGGCCGCTCCCCTCTGTGAACGGATCGGCGTCGAGCTGGTCGACGTCGAGTACGAGGGTGGAGTGCTCCGCCTGGTGATCGACCATCCTGAGGGCGTGGGCATGGATGCCATTGCCGGGGTGACCCGCGAGGTATCGCGGGCACTCGACCACGAGGACCCGATTCCGGGCACCTTCACACTCGAGGTGACCAGCCCGGGCCTGGAACGCACGCTGAAGCGTCCGGCCCACTTCGAGCAGGCGATTGGTTGCGAGGTGGCCGTGAAGACCCAGCCCGGGGTCGACGGGCCCCGCAGGGTGACCGGCGTCCTGGAGGCCGCTGACGGCGATGGCATCGAGGTGCGATCCGCAGATGGCTCGAGCCGCGTGTTCGGTCACGATGAGATCTTGAAGGCGCACACCGTCTTCGTATGGACCCCTGAGCCCAAGTCGGAGCGCAGAGGGAAGGATCGGGGCGACGCTGACGCCCCGGGAAGGAAGGTCGGGTCATGAATCCCGAGATGTTGGAGGCCCTCGAGGCCCTGGCGGTTGACCGGGGGATCTCCGTCGACATGCTGTTCGCTGCCCTGGCCGACGCTATGGAGTCGGCCTACAAGCGCATGCCCGGTGCCCACGAGTTCTCGTGGGTGACCATCGACCCTGACACGATGGAAATCCGGGTGCTGGCCCAGGACGTCGACGATGAGGGCGAGGCTGTCGGCGAGGAGTTCGACGTCACGCCGGCGAACTTCGGCAGGATCGCCGCCCAGACGACCCGCCAGGTCATGACCCAGAAGATCCGCGAGGCCGAGAGGGACCTCAAGTACGAGGAGTACGCCGGTCGGGAGGGTGACATCGTCACCGGGATGATCCAGCAGACCGACGCCAGGTACACCCTTCTGGACCTGGGACGCGTCGAGGCGCTGCTTCCCCAGGCCGAGCAGGTTCCGTTCGAGCGGCCTGAGGCGAACGCCAGGATGAAGGCCTACATCGTCGAGGTGCGAAAGACGGCGAAGGGCCCGCAGATCGTGGTCAGCCGTACCCACCCGGGCCTGATCAAGCGCCTCTTCGAGCTGGAGGTTCCAGAGATCGCCGATGGCGTGGTGGAGATTCGTGCATGTGCCCGTGAACCAGGTCACCGCACGAAGATCGCCGTCTGGTCGAACGATCCCAACGTGGATCCGGTCGGCGCCTGCGTTGGCGCCCGGGGCGCCCGGGTGCGGATGGTCGTCAACGAGTTGCGGGGAGAGAAGATAGACATCGTCCCGTTCTCCGAGGATTCAGCCGACTTCGTGATGAAGGGCCTCTCTCCGGCCAAGGTGAAGGAGGTCCTCATCGACGAGGAGACCGGCACCGCCACGGTGATCGTGCCCGACTACCAGCTCTCGCTGGCGATCGGCAAGGAGGGCCAGAACGCCCGCCTGGCAGCGCGGATGACCGGATGGCGCGTTGACATCAAGAGCGAGACCCAGGTCGCCCAGGAAGCCGCCTACGCCGACGTCGAGTGGGCGGAGGGCGAGTGGATCGTCAACGATGAGACCGGCGAGCAGGTGTGGCAGCCCGCCGAGGGAGGCCCGGCGGTCTCTGCGGGTCAGTGGACCGAGGCGGCCACCGAAGGCGGAGAAGGGGAGTAGCGGCGGAGCGGTAGGCGACCGGCGACAGGTCGCGTGTTGGGTGCCGATCCCGAGCGGACGTGTATCGCCTGCAGGACGGCTGGCCCGGCATCCGGGTTGGTCAGGTTGGCCTGGCCGGCTGGGTCCGACAGACCGGTTGTAGACCGGCAGGCACCGGGGCGTGGGGCCTGGCTCCACCAGACCGAACCCTGCATCGGCGCACTGCGGTCGGGTGATCTGGCCAGGGCGTTTCGTCGGGCTGTTTCACCCGAGGAGTTGGCTGGCGCCCTGACAGCCTGCCGTTCGGCCGCCATCGCGGTGGGCGGCAGCGGGTGATCGAAGCCTCCAACCGATAGCGTCAGACAGCGATTCGGTCAGAACTGGACCGCTGTCGATCCCTGTCGAACCGGGGATCGACCTGTGAACGAACAGATTTCCACGAGCAGTAACCGAGCAGCAGACAGGACGTCGTAACCACCGTGCCGAAGAACATCCGCGTCTACGAGTTGGCGCGAGAAATGGGGATGACCAACGCGGAGGTGCTTGACCTCTGTGTCTCCCTGGGCGTCGGGGTGAAGAGCCACTCGTCGGGAATGGTGGAGGCTCAAGCGGATCGTGTCAGGCGAAAGGCCGATCGCGAGGGTTTGAAGCGTGAGGTCCAGTCCGAGGAAGTCGTCGAGGAGAAGCCTGCCAGGTCCTCGAAAGCCAAGCCTGCCAGGTCCTCGAAAGCCAAGCCTGCCAGGTCCTCGAAAGCCAAGCCTGCTGAGGCCGGGGCCGTAGAGGCCGAGCCGGCTCCAGAGGCGCCCGCTGTCGTGGAGCCTGTAGAGGTCGAGGAAGCAGCGTCTGAGCCTGAGCCTGTCGATGCTGTCGTCGCTGAGCCTGCCGAAGTTGAGCCGACCGTCGCTGAGGCTGCTGTAGTTGAGCCTGTCGCCGCCGAGCCTGTTCCGATTGAGCCGGTCGAGCCTGCAGAACCTGTCGAGTCGTCCGAGCCGGCAGAGGCCCAAGAGGTCACGCCTGTAGTCGCTGAGCCTGAGCCGGCGTCCGAGCCAGTGGCCCCGAAGCGCGTCATCACGTCAACCGGTTCCTCGGCTCCGCCCAGGAAGATGGCCGAGCCTGAGCCGGCGGTCGCCCAACCGGGCGTCGAGCCGACAACCAGGGATGACGGCCCGACCGTTCCGGACCTTGCAGCGAGGGTCGTCGATCCCGATGCGACCCCGGTTCCACCTCTCGGTTCGACTCCGCCGTTGTCTCCTTCCGGCAAGCCGATTCCGCCTCCCCCCGGCCCGCCCGTGTCGTCGTCTGGCAAGCCGATTCCGCCTCCCCCTGGCCCGGGTGGCCGTCGAGAGCCGGCTCCGACCGGCCCCGCTCCGGGGCGCCGTACCGGCCCGCCGCCGGTAGGCCGTCGCCCACCGATGGGTGGAGGACCGCGTGAGTCGGTGCCCGGTGCCGGTGCCCGTCCCGGTGGTGGTCCCGGTGCCCGTCCCGGTGGTGGTCCCGGTGGCCGTCCCGGTGGTGGTCCCGGTGGCCGTCGTCCGCCGCGTCGCAAGGGGCGTCGCCGTCGTCGCCGCGAGGAACTCCAGCCGATGGACGTTCCCGCTTACACGCCCGACGATGCAGCCGTTCCCGATGGCGTGGTGGTGGTGGAGCGTTCATGCACCGCCCAGGACCTGGGTCCGATGCTGAATCGCACGGCCGCCGACGTGGTCCGGTTCCTTATGCAGCAGGGCGAGATGGTCACGGCCACGCAGTCCCTCTCCGACGACATGATCGAGTTGTTCGCCGCAGAGCTGGGCGTCGAGATCCGCATGGTGGATCCTGGCGAGGAGCAGGAGGTCGAGCTGCTGAAGCTGCTCGACGTCGTGGACGACATGGAGGACGACGAGGCACCGATCCGGCCGCCGATCGTCACCGTGATGGGACACGTCGACCACGGAAAGACCAAGCTGCTGGACCAGATCCGCAACGCCAACGTCGTGGACGACGAGGCGGGTGGCATCACCCAGCACATCGGCGCATACCAGGCTCAACACGATGGTCGGAGCCTCACGTTCATCGACACGCCCGGCCACGAGGCCTTCACCGCCATGCGTGCCCGTGGCGCTGACTCGACCGACATCGTCGTGCTGGTCGTGGCCGCCGACGATGGGGTCATGCCCCAGACCGTTGAGGCGCTGAACCACGCCCGTGTGGCCGAGGTGCCGATCATCGTGGCGATAAACAAGATCGATCGGGACAACGCCGACCCGCAGAAGGTCCTTAGCCAGCTCGCCGAGCATGCTCTCGTGCCGGAAGCCTGGGGTGGCGAGACCATCGTCGTGGAGGTCTCAGCCCTTAAGAACCTGGGCGTCGACGACCTCCTCGACAACCTGAACGTGGTCGCCGAGCTGGAGGACCTCCGGGCCGACCCGGACGGTCGTTCACAGGGCGTCGTCCTGGAGTCCTTCCTGGACGTGGGGCGGGGCCCCGTCGCAACGGTGCTGGTCCAGCGCGGCACGCTCAAGGTCGGGGACCCGCTGGTGGCGGGCGCCGCATGGGGTCGTGTGAGGGCGCTCGTCAATGCTGACGGTGAACAGGTCAAGTCGGCTGGACCCTCGATGCCGGTGCAGGTACTGGGCCTGTCCGACGTGGCAGATGCGGGCGAGGGCTTCGTCGTCGCCCCGAACGAGAAGATCGCAGGCCGGGTGGCTGACAAGCGTGGCCACTGGCGGCGTCAGGCCAACATTGGCCGGGACGCCCACGCCCTCTCGGGCGGGGCACGCCTGGAGGACATCTTCACCCAGATCCAGAAGGGCGAGACCGCGACGCTGAACCTGATCGTCAAGGCCGACGTGAACGGCTCACTGGAGGCGGTCACGGAAAGCCTCCGGAAGCTGGAACGCGAGGACGTCAAGCTGGCGTTCGTGCACCGGGCCGTTGGCCGGATCACCGAGAACGACATCCAGTTGGCTGCCACGTCGAATGCCACCATTATCGGCTTCAACGTCCGACCGGAGCGCAAGGCCCGTGAGCTGGCCGACGTCGAGAACGTCGAGATCCGGTCCTACGAGATCATTTACAAGCTGATCGAGGACATAGAGGCGGCCATGCTCGGCATGCTCGCCCCGGAGTTCGAGGAGGTCGTGACCGGCGACGCCGAGGTCCGGGAGATCTTCTCGGTGCCACGGATCGGCAAGATCGCCGGCTGCTACGTCACCAATGGAACCATCACCCGTGGTTCGAAGGTCCGCTTCCTCCGGGAGGGAACCATCATCTGGAAGGGCGACGTCAGCTCGCTCCGGCGGTTCAAGGAGGACGTGCGGGAGGTCCAGTCGGGCTTCGAGTGCGGCATCGGTCTCTCGGACTACCAGGACCTGAAGGAAGGCGACGTCATCGAGACGTTCGAGGATCGGGAGATTCCCCGCACCTAGGGGCAGGCGATGGGACGTGGAGCGCCGCAGGGTCGCCGACCCGCCGGTGGTGCCCGTGGCTACGACCGGGCTGACCGGCTCAACGAGTTGCTCGTCCGGATCCTGGCCGAGGAGTTCGAGCGGATCGACGATGACCGCCTCGGCTTCCTGACCGTTTCCGCCGTGGAGACCGACCGTGACCTGAGCATGGCTCGGGTGTACGTGACGTCGGACGCCGACGATGACGAACTCCTGGAGACCCTGGGCGAGTTGAGGCCCCGCCTGCACCGTGCAATCGGCGACCAGGCGAGGCTCCGTCGGGTACCGCCGTTGGCCTTCGTGGTCGACGAGACGGCCCGTTCCGCCGATCGGATCGAGGAGATCCTCCGCGGGCTGGGTCCTCTCGACGAGGAGGAATGACGTGGCCGCCCGTCCGCCCGGCCCCGACGGGATCGTCGTCATCGACAAGGAAGCCGGCTGGACGAGTCATGACGTGGTGGCAAAGGCACGTGGGGTGCTCGGTACCCGCAAGGTCGGCCACTCGGGAACGCTGGATCCGGACGCCACCGGTGTCCTGGTGCTCGGGGTGGGCAGGGCGACCCGCCTCCTGCGATTCCTGACCCTCCTGTCGAAGGGCTATGTGGGCCGGATCGTCCTGGGCAGCGAGACCACCACGCTTGACGCCTCCGGTGAGGTGACGGCGGTCCACGACATGTCAGCGGTGACCCTGGACCAGGTACGGGAGGCTGCCCGGCACTTCGTGGGTGATATCGAACAGGTGCCGCCCATGGTCTCAGCAGTGAAGGTGGACGGCCGACGCCTCTACGAGATAGCGCGCGAGGGCGGCGAGGTGGAGCGCCGGGCGCGACCGGTCACGGTGGCCCGCTTCGACGTCACCCCTGCCGATCAGCCCGGTATGTACGACGCCATCGTGGAGTGTTCGTCGGGCACCTATGTGCGCACGCTGGCCGCCGACCTGGGTGCGGCACTCGGCGGCGGCGCCCACCTCCGCGACCTTCGCCGGACGGCCGTCGGGTCCTTCACCCTCGCCGACGCACATCCGCTCGAAGCCCCGGTGCTGCTGCCGATGTCCGAGGCCCTGCGGGACCTGTCGGGCGTCAACGTCGATGAGGCGACGGCGTTGGAGATCTCGTTCGGCCGCCCCCTGGGGTTGGACAGCCTCGGCCTCGCCGATGGGAACCTCGGGGAGGGTCCGTGGCCCGTCTACGGGCCTGACGGGAGCCTGCTGGCGGTCTACGAACCGCACGGGGAACGAGCCAGGCCGGTGATGGTGCTGGCCCCGGCCGGTTCCTGAACGGGTGTTCCGTTGACCGTGCCTCACGTGGGCCCTCGCTAGCCTCGTCGCCGTGGAGATCCGCCGGGACCTGAGTCAGCGCGACCCTTCGGCGCCCAGTACCGCCGTCACGATCGGCGCATACGACGGCGTGCACACGGGTCACAGGAAGGTCATCGCCGAGGTTCGCCGCCTGGCGGTCGAACGGGGGCTCACCTCCGCGGTCCTGACGTTCGACCGGCATCCGGCCAGCGTGGTTCGTCCCAGCTCGGCCCCACTGCTACTCGCCGACATCGACCAGAAGCTGGAGCAGTTGACGACTACCGGTGTCGACCTGACGGTGGTCCTGCCGTTCGACGAGGAACGGGCCGGGGAGTCGGCCGGGTCGTTCATCCGCGACGTGCTGGTCGACGGCATGGGCGTCGGCCTGGTGGTCGTCGGGGAGGACTTCCACTTCGGGCACCAGCGGCTCGGCAACGTTGCGATGCTGCGTGAGGCCGGAGCTGCACTGGGATTCGAGGTGATCGGCCTGGACCTGGTCGGGTCCGACGGCATGCCTGCGAGGGACCACGAACAGGTCTCGTCCACCTTCATCCGCCGGGCTCTGGCGCGAGGTGACCTGGACCGTGCCAACTCGATGCTGGGTAGGCCTTACGAGGTCCGTGGAGTGGTGGCCAGCGGGGACAGGCGTGCCAGGGAGCTCGGATTTTCGACGGCGAACGTACGGGTGGATCCGTCGATCCTGCTTCCGGAGGATGCCGTCTACGCCGGTTGGTACGAGCGTCCCGACGGGACGGTGTTCCCGGCGGCGATCTCTCTCGGAACCCGCCCGCAGTTCTACGAGGACGGCGCCGTTGTCCTGGAGGCCCATCTGCTGGACGTCGGAGGGCCCGACTCGGGGGGCCCCGACCTCTACGACGAGGTGGCACGGGTCCGCTTCGTCCGTCGCCTGCGGGGCCAGCTTCGCTTCGACGGCCTCGACTCCCTGGTCGACCAGCTCCACCGGGACGTGGCCGAGACCCGTGCCGCGCTGGCCTGACCCAGAACCTGCCCGTGGAACTCCTGGATGTGCTGCTCCTGGTGGGTGGTGGCCTCGTGGCCGGATGCGTCAACACGATGGCGGGTGGGGGGTCTCTCCTGACCGTTCCCCTTCTCGTCCTGGCTGGCCTGCCGGGCGACGTGGCCAACGGGTCCAATAGGGTCGGCATCCTGGCCTCGAACCTGAGTGCTTCGGCGACCTTCCGTCGTCTGGGCAGGTCCGGGGTGTCGCGGGCCCTGCCGTTGCTGGTTCCGGTGATAGCGGGCTCGCTCACCGGTTCGGTCCTCATCTCCCGGCTGCCTGCCGAGTCGTTCGAGCGGGTCTTCGGTTTCCTGATGGTTCCGCTTCTGGTGCTCTCCCTCCGACCACCGAAGCTGAAGGCGGTGGACCGTCCGTGGACCGGTCCGGTGGCGGCCCTCGTCTTCTTCGGTGTGGGTTGCTACGCGGGAGCCTTCCAGGCCGGGATCGGCCTGCTCCTAGTGGTGACCCTGTCGCGTTCCGGGCTCGACCTGGTTGTGGCCAACAGCATCAAGGTGGTCGTCATCCTGGTGGTGACCGTCACCGCCCTCCCGGTGTTCATCCTGGGTGGCCTGGTCGACTGGGGTCCGGCGCTGGCCCTCGCCGTCGGCTTTGCCGTAGGTGGCGCGATTGGAGCCCGGCTCACGGTTTCCGGTGGTTCCCGGGTGGTCCGGCCGGTGCTGGCAGTGGCGGTGGTGGCGATGTCCGGACGCCTGCTGGGCCTGTACTGAGCCCCGGCTGGAGTGGCGCTACCGGGTGCCGGTACGCTGGGTCCACAACAGAGTCCTCGGGGTTGGGTGAAAGTCCCGACCGGCGGTGAGTCGGAGGAATCCGACAAGCCCGCGAACCTCGGATGGTCGCCGTCAGGTGATTTTCGGGGCCGATCAGGTGCAAGTCCTGAGCCGACGGTCAGAGTCCGGATGGGAGAGGACGTCGGAAGTGGCAATCGTGCCACGGCCACCGACCCGTCGGGTCCCGGTGGTCGTGAACGCTGGTCGCCTCCCGTCGTGTCCCGTCGACCACATAGCCCGGGGTAGGACATCGGGGAGTGCACGGGAAGCATGTTCACGGGAATAGTCGAGGAACTCGGCAGCATCCGTTCGATCGACGAGGTCGGCGACGGTCGGCGCCTCGTCGTGGATGCGGTGACCGTGCTCGCTGACGTCAGCCTCGGGGCCTCCATCTCGGTGAACGGCTGCTGCCTCACCGTCGTGGAGTGGGGGGACGCCTGGTTCGCCGTGGATGCGGTCCCGGAGACCCTCCATTGCACCACCCTGGGCGCCATGGGGCCCGGTGAGACCGTGAACCTGGAACGTCCGCTGGCGGCCGACGGCCGGTTCGGAGGCCATGTGGTCCAGGGGCATGTGGACACCGTCACCGAGGTGGTGGGTCTCGAGCCCCTGTCTGACGGGTCACGGCGCCTCACTTTCCGGCTGCCCGACGAGCTCGCCGGGCAGGTCGTGGAGAAGGGTTCGATAACCCTCGACGGGGCGAGCCTGACCGTGGCATCCGTCGGTCACCACACCTTCGACGTGGCGCTGATCCCACACACGCTGGACGTCACGACATTCGGTCGCCGGGGTCGGGGCGACCTGGTCAACGTCGAGGTGGACGTCCTGGCCCGGTACGTGGCGGGCCTGCTGGCCGCCGGCCGGGTCGGTTCCGATCACGAATGCCCGTCCGATGGTCGAACCACTGCCGACCAGCCCGTGAACCAGCCTGCAAACAATGAAGGAGGCGGCTGATGCCGTTGTCCACCATCGAAGACGCAATCGAGGCCTACGCCAGGGGCGAGTTCCTGATCGTGGTCGACGACGAGGATCGTGAGAACGAGGGTGACCTCATCATCGCCGCCGACGCTATGACGCCGGAGAAGATGGCCTTCATGATCCGCCACACCAGCGGTGTCATCTGCGCCCCGATGTCCGACGAGCGCGCCGACGCACTTGACCTGGCGCTCATGGTGGTGGACAACACTGAGTCGATGCGAACCGCCTTCACGGTGTCGGTCGACCTGGTCGAGGGCACCTCGACGGGAATCTCGGCCTCGGACCGGTCGGCCACAGTGGTTGCGTTGGCTGACGGCTCCCGGCACCGGTCGGAGTTCGGCAGGCCGGGCCACATCTTTCCGCTGCGGGCCAGGGCCGGCGGCGTACTCAAGCGGGCCGGTCACACCGAGGCCGCCGTGGACCTCTGCGCCCTGGCCGACCGTCAGCCGGTCGGTGTTCTGTGCGAGATCGTGAACGACGACGGGACCATGGCCAGGGTGTCCGACCTGGAGGCCTTCGCCGTCCAGCACGACCTGCACTTCGTGTCCATCGCTGACCTGATCCGTCACCGTCGACGCCACGAGAAGCTGGTCGAGCACTTCGGTTCTGCGCGCATTCCGACCAGGTATGGCGAGTTCGTCGCACACGCCTACGTGTCGCTCCTCGACGATGAGGAGCACGTGGCCTACGTGCTCGGTGACCTGGCTTCTGTGGATTCCCCGCTGGTGAGGGTCCACTCCGAGTGCCTCACCGGCGACCTTCTGGGCTCGCTGCGGTGCGACTGCGGGTCGCAGCTTGATGCGGCGTTGGCCCAGATCGGCGCCGAGGGCGTCGGGGTCATCGCCTACCTGCGGGGTCATGAGGGTCGCGGCATCGGCATCGGCCACAAGCTGCGGGCCTACGGGTTGCAGGACGAGGGCCTGGACACCGTCGACGCGAACCTCCAGCAGGGCCTGCCCGTCGACTCCCGGGAGTACGGCGTGGGTGCCCAGATGTTGTCCGACCTGGGCCTCACCCGCATGCGCCTGATGACCAACAACCCGGCCAAGTACGGCGGCCTCGAGGGCTACGGCCTGGAGATCACCGGCCGGGTTCCCCTGGACACGGCGCCCAACCCGGAGAACGTCCGGTACCTGGAGACCAAGAGGGATCGCCTCGGCCACTTGCTGCCCGGCGACGAGGTTGCCGACGAGGGGGCCGCGTCATGAAGGTGATCGACGCACCGCTGGACGGTTCCGGGCTCCGAATCGGCGTCGTCGCAGGTCGTTTCAACGACTTCGTGTCCAACAGCCTGGTGTCGGGTGCGCAGTCCCGGCTGGTGGGCCTCGGCGTGGCGGATGCCGACATCCACCTGGCCTGGGTGGCCGGTGCGTTCGAGGTGCCGTTGGCGGCCCGGGCCATGGCCGAGTCGGGTCGCTACGACGCCGTGGTGTGCCTCGGCGCGGTGATCCGGGGCGAGACCCCGCACTTCGACTACGTGGCTGGGGAGGCTGCGGCAGGGATCATGCGGGCCGGCCACGACACGGGCGTGCCGGTGGTGTTCGGCGTGCTCACCACGGACACGGTCGAGCAGGCCATGGAGAGGGCCGACGTGGAGCGGGGCGACAAGGGCGCCGACTGCGCTGATGCCGCGGTCGAGATGGTTCGTCTTCTGGAAGCCATCAACGCCAGCTGAGACCGGTTCCCGGCCAGCGGGCCACGGGCACTCCCAGGGTTGTCCGGCCGGCGGTCCCCACGACGGGTCACCAGGTGGCCCCGAACAGGCCCGCTGGTACCATTACCTCCGTGGACGGCCCGACCGGGTCGTTCAGGGTCGGAACCCAATACCTCCGGCCCTCCGTATGGCTTCCGGTGGCGCAGAGCGCACCATGAGGCTGGGTCCGATACCCGAGGTTCCGATGCCGACCAACCTGCCCCCCAAGGGCGCCACCATTGAGACGAGCCGGTTGCACGAGAGTGACACCGGCTCTCCCGAGGTGCAGATCGCGCTCCTGAGCGACCGCATCACCCATCTCACCGACCACCTGAAGGTCCACAAGAAGGACCATCACAGTCGGCGGGGTCTGTTGATGCTGGTGGGTCGCCGCCGGCGGATGCTCGACTACGTCAAGAAGAACGACGTCGAGCGCTACCGGGCGATCATCTCCAAGCTGGGGCTGCGTCGATAGGTCGAATCAGACACCGGTCGGCCAGAGGGTCGTCCGTGTCGCGTCGGGGACCGGACCAACGGGACCGACAACCAGATCGATGAGTGGGGATGGGCGACACGCGCCTACATCCCCGATGTGTCGCAGATCGCGACCATCGAACCGCCCGGAGTCGTTCCGGGCGGGCTACGAGAAGAGAGAAATATGACTGAAGCAACCACGGTCTCCTGCACCTTTGCCGGGACCGACAAGACAATGTCCTTTGAGACCGGCCGTATGGCCCCTCTGGCAGGCGGGTCCGTCCTGGCCCAGATCGGGCGTTCCACGGTCCTCGTGACCGCCACCGGCGCCAAGTCCCCCCGACCGGGTGCGGACTTCTTCCCGCTCACGGTCGACATCGAGGAGCGGATGTACGCCGCCGGCAAGATCCCCGGCTCGTTCTTCCGACGTGAGGGCCGGGCGCCGGAATCGGCGATCCTGACCTGTCGCCTCATCGACCGCCCGCTGCGGCCGATGTTCCCCGAGGGCTTCCGCAACGAGGTCCACATCGTGGGCACCGTCGTAGGTGCCGACATGGAGAACCCCCACGACGTGCTGGCGCTGAACGGCGCCTCGGCGGCCCTGATGCTGTCCGGCATCCCGTTCTCAGGCCCCGTCGGTGCGGTGCGCATCGCCTGGTCCGCAGCCGGCGAGTGGATTCCCCATCCGACCTACGAAGAGGGCAGCGAGTCGGCCTTCGAGATGGTCGTGGCCGGTCGCCTGCTGGACGACGGTGACGTCGCCGTGATGATGGTCGAGGCTGGCGGAACAGAAGCCACCTGCGACGTCTACGAGGCCGGCGCCCCGATGGTCGACGAGGCCGTCCTGGCCAGTGGCCTTGAGTTCTCCAAGCAGTTCATCAGCCAGGTCATCGAGCTCCAGAAGGAGCTCGTGGCGGCTGTGGGTGCCCCCGAGATCATGGCCTACGAGGTCACCAGCGACTACACCCCCGAGGTGTTCGCAGCAGTCGAGGCCGCTGGCGCCGAGCGCATCGCAGCGACCCAGACCATTGCCGACAAGGCCGAGCGGGGTGTCGCCGAGTCGGCCCTGAAGGCCGAGCTGGTCGCCGAGCTGCTTCCACAGTTCGCCGACGTTGCCAATGCGGATCGCCACATCGCCGGCGCCATCCGCGGGGTCACCAAGGAGATCGTGCGTACCCGCATCGTCACCGAGGGCGTCCGCATCGACGGGCGTGGCACGGGCGACCTCCGGCCGGTCTCGTCGGAGGTGGCGGTTATCCCCACGGCGCACGGCTCGGGCCTGTTCCAGCGTGGCGAGACCCAGGTGCTGAACTTCACCACTCTGGGTACCGGTCGCATGGACCAGATGATCGACGGCATCGACCCGACCAGCCGCAAGCGGTTCATGCACCACTACAACTTCCCGCCCTTCTCGACCGGTGAGACCGGCTTCATGAGGGGCCCGAAGCGCCGTGAGATCGGCCACGGTGCGCTCGCAGAGCGGGCCCTGTTCCCGATCATCCCGAGCTTCGAGGACTTCCCGTACACGCTGCGCCTGGTATCCGAGGTGCTGGCGTCGAACGGCTCGAGCTCAATGGGCTCGGTCTGCTCGTCCAGCCTCTCCATGATGGACGCCGGTGTGCCGATCAAGGCCCCGGTGGCCGGCATCGCCATGGGCCTCATCTTCAAGGACGGCGAGTACATCACCCTCACCGACATCCTCGGTGCGGAGGATGCCTTCGGCGACATGGACTTCAAGGTGGCCGGCACGGCTGAGTTCGTGACGGCGCTCCAGTTGGACACCAAGATCGACGGCATTCCCGCCGACGTCCTGGCCAACGCCCTGAACCAGGCCAAGGAAGCCCGTCTGGCGATCCTGGCCGTCATGGCCGAGGCGATCCCCGGACCGCGCGACGACGTCGGCGAGAACGCCCCGAAGATCGAGGCGTTCGAGATCCCGGTGGAGAAGATCGGTGAGGTCATCGGCCCGAAGGGCAAGATGATCAACACCATCCAGGCCGAGACCGGCGCCGACATCAGCGTCGACGACGACGGCATGGTCGGCATCGTGTCGATCGCCTCGCCGGACCGCGCCAAGGTGGCCGAGGCGAAGCGTCAGGTCATGCTGATCGTGGACCCGCCCACCGCCGAGGTGGGAGCCGTGTACGACGGCCGGGTGGTGAACATCACCAAGTTCGGTGCCTTCATCAGCATCCTTCCGGGACGAGACGGCCTGGTGCACATCTCGAAGCTGGGTGGCGGCAAGCGGATCGACCGGGTCGAGGACGTCCTCGAGTTGGGCCAGGAGATCCAGGTGATCGTCGAGGACGTGGATCCGAACGGCAAGATCTCCCTGAAGCCTGCTGGTGACGCCCCGTCCAAGCCGGCTCCGGCTGTTCCGACCGCCCCCGTGGTCGACTCCGAGGACGATGCCCCGGTGGCTGACTCCGATGACTCCGATGATGCTGCTTCTGACGAGGTTGCGTCCGACGGGGATGGCTACGACGAGTCCGAGTCTGACGAGTCCGAGTCTGACGAGTCCGAGTCTGACGAGGCCGACTATGACGATGACGATGACGATGACGACCCCGTGGTCGCATCCGACAGCCCGGTCCAGGCCAACTTCGAGGACGCCTTCAAGGCCGAGCTCGAGGCAGTGCACGGAGACCTGGGCAATGCTGTATCGGGCAACCGCAGCGGCGGTGGCGGTGGCGGCGGTCGCCGTCGTCGGGGTCGCTGAGCGTCCCGTTGGAAATGGGTCGCCCACACGGCGACCGAACGGCCACCGGAACGGTGGTTGAACTGAGCCTGCCCGAGAACGGTCCACCGACCGGTCCGAGTGTGGTGTCCGAGCTGATGCCGGACGCCCACTCGGTCTCGGTCGGGGTGTGGGTCGCCGTCGGTGGACGTGATGAGGATCCGTCCATGAGCGGCGCCTCGCACTTCCTGGAGCACCTGCTCTTCAAGGGAACCGAGAGTCGGACGGCGCGTGCCATCGCCGAGCTGGTGGATGCCACCGGTGGCGAGATGAACGCGTTCACCTCCAAGGAGTACACGGCGTACTACGCCCGTGTGCCGGCTGGGGGCCAGGAGATGGCCACCTCCCTGCTGGCCGACGTCCTGAGGGAACCGGCCCTGCGTGCAGCCGACGTCGAGACAGAGCGTCAGGTGATCCTCGAGGAGATCCACCTCCAGGCCGACGATCCTGACGACGTGGTCTTCGGCCTGCTCTACGAGGCCCTCTTCCCGGAGCACCCGCTGGGGCGCGAGGTGCTGGGCACGGAGTCCTCTGTGGCTGTCATCGACCGTGACGACATCGTCGGGTTCCACGACCACTGGTACCGGGCACCCAACCTCGTGGTGGCTGCGGCGGGAGCCGTAGACCATGAAGCGCTGGTGGCCCAGGTGGCCGAGGCCTTCTCCGACCGGACCGGGGGAGAGGCGCCCGCCCGCTCAGCTCCGACGGCCGAGGTCGTCGAGGCCCGTCACCTAACCCGGCCTACCGAGGCCACCCACGTGGCCTGGGGCTGGCGGGGGTTGCGGCGCGGTGACCAGCGTCGCCACGCCCTGGCGCTCGGGATCCACGTGCTGGGTGGCGGGTTGTCGAGCCGCCTCTTCCAGACCGTGCGGGAGGACCGGGGCCTGGCATACAGCGTCTTTTCGTCCATGGCCGGTTACACGGGCGCCGGGGTGGTGTCGGTGTACGCGGGTACGGCGCCGGAACGTGCCGACGAGCTCCAGAAGGTCGTCACTGGTGAGGTGGCCGAGGTGGCGTGCAACGGAATCACCGCCGCCGAACTGGCCATTGCACGCGACGGGTTCGAGGGCTCGATCCTGTTGGGCCTGGAGGACTCGGGCAGCCGCATGTCCAGGCTGGGAACCAGCCAGAGCCTTCTGGGTCGTGTGGTTCCCCTGGACGAGTACGTGGAGACCCTGCGTGCGGTCACCCTCGAGGACGTGAATGCCGTCCTTGCCGAGGTGCTCTCGCCGGAGCCGACCGTGGCGATCGTCGGCTCGGGAACCTGAACCGGCGCTCCTGTCGCGTCTGGGCCACCGGTCGGACCCGGCACCCCGGGCGGTACGCCGACCAGGTGGTTGCAGGCGGCTCCTCGTAGGACTGGAATCGGGCCGGCTGGCCATGATGGTGACCGCTAGCCTCGGGACATGTCTGGAGATCTGATCCGCGTCGGCGTGCTGGGTGTCGCCGGTCGCATGGGTCTGTCCGTGGCCGATGCGGTAACGGCCGCAGACGGCATGGTGCTGGTGGCAGCCGCCGACCCGTCGGCGCCGGGAAGCACGGTCTGCGGCGTCGAGGTATGCGCCGATGTCCGCGGCCTGGTGGAAGCCGGCGTGGACGTGGTGGTGGACTTCACCGTGGCCGAGGCCAGCCGGGTGAACCTGGGTGTCCTGGCTGCTGCCGGCGTGCACGCCGTGGTCGGAACCAGTGGTCTGGGCGAGGCCGACATGGTGGACCTTCGGGCTGCATTCACCTCCAGCAACTGCCTGGTCGCTCCCAACTTCGCGATCGGTGCCGTTCTCATGATGCGTTTCGCCGAGTTGGCGGCACCATGGTTCGAGACGGCCGAGATCATCGAGGTCCACCACGACGGCAAGGTCGACGCCCCGTCGGGCACGGCTATCGCTACGGCCGAGCGGATGGCGGCGGCCTCGGCTGACTGGGCGCCGGATCCGACCACCCGGCTGGTGGTGGAGGGCGCCCGCGGCGCTGCTGGTCCGGCCGACATCCGGATCCACTCGCTGCGAATGCGCGGTGCGGTGGCCGACCAGGAGGTCGTGATGGGAACCGCCGGACAGACCCTCACCATCCGGCACGACACGACCGACAGGGGGTCGTTCATGCCCGGCGTGGTGCTGGCCGTGCGCCGGATCGCCGACACTCCCGGGCTGACCCTGGGTCTCGACGTCCTGCTCGGCATCTGACCGGACCGGGAACCACACCGTGACTCCCGGGACCCGTCGGCTGCTGCGCCCGGCCTGGTTGCTCTCCCACGTGCTCGTGGTCGGGCTCCTGATCGTCACGGCCAACCTGGGCTTCTGGCAACTCCGTCGCCTGGACGTACGTCGTGACTACAACGCGGTGGTGGCCGCCCGGGCCGACGAGCCGGTGGTCGACCTGGCCACGGCGTTCGGGGCCCTGAAGCGTGGTGGCACCCCTGAGGACCTGCGGCACGTGCGTGTGGCGGTGTCCGGCACCTGGGCCGACGGACAGGTGTACCTGGCCAACCGGTCCATGGACGGCGTGCCCGGCGTACACGTGGTCTCCCTGCTGCTGATCGACAGGATCCACCCCGGGGTGGGCGTGGTAGTGGATCGTGGCTTCGTCCACAGGGGCCTGTTCCTGGAAGGTGATTCGGCTGCCTGGGCACCGGCCACGGCTGACGTGGACCTCGTTGGCAGCCTGGACGTCTCACGGACCGGGGAGCTCGGCAGCGGGGCGGAAGTGGACCGGATCGACCTGGATGCGCTGGCCGAACGGTGGGGGGCGAACCTGGCCCCCATGTGGATCCGGTCGACCGCCGACGGCCCATCGGGCATTCCGGTTGCTGCCCCGGTCGAGGACCTGGGTGCCGGCTCGCACTTCTCGTATGCCGTGCAGTGGTTCGTGTTCACCCTCATCGGGCTGGGTGGCTATCCGCTGGTGCTCGTCCGGCTGGCCCGTCGCGACCCGGCACTAGCGTGAGCACCATGACCCACCCCAGCAGCGTCGACCTGCGCGTCGTACATGCGCTCAGGGTCCGGGGGTTCATCGACACACCGCTGGTGGCCGAGGTCGCCGGCATGGCCGTCGACGAGGCATCAGTCCTGCTCACGGGCCTGGAGGAGGCCGGCCACGCCCGTCACCGCGAGGGCCGGATGTCGGGTTGGATGCTCACGTCCGATGGCCGGGCCCGTGGCGAGGCACTGCTGGCCGAGGAGTTGTCCGGCGCCGGCTGCCGTGGGGAGGTGGAATCGGCCTACAGCCAGTTCCTCGAAGGCAACCAGGGCTTCCTGGGACTCTGCACCGACTGGCAGTTGCGCCCCGATCCGGCTGATCCGTCAGGTGAACCGATCGTGAACGACCACTCGGCACCTGATTACGACGAAGCGGTCATCGACCGTCTGGCCGAGACCGACTCGATCGTCCAGCCGGTCTGCGAATCCCTCGCGGTGGTCCTGGAGCGCTTCGGTGGCTACGGGGAGCGGTTCGCCACGGCGCTGGACCGGGTCACCGGAGGTGACCTGGAGTGGTTCACCAAGCCGATGATCGACTCGTACCACACGGTCTGGTTCGAGCTGCACGAGAACCTGCTGGCCACGCTGGGCATCCAGCGGTCCAGAGAGTAGGGAATACGCTGCCGGCTGAGCCACTACGCAGAAGCAAGCCAGTTCAATCCACGCAAGGCAAGTTAAGTCAATCCAGGTCAAACAGGAGGCAATCCAGCATGGAGCCGAGGTTCGGGCGGGTGATCACCGCCATGATCACGCCGTTCACCGCCGACGGGTCGCTCGACCTGGACGGAGCGGTTGATCTGGCCGGTTGGCTCGTGGAGCAGGGCAACGACGGCCTCGTGCTGGCCGGCACCACCGGTGAGTCGCCGACGCTCACCCACGACGAGCAGATCGATCTGGTGGAAGCGGTGTCCGGGGCCGTCGACTGCCACGTGATCGCCGGCGCCGGAAGCAACGACACGGTGGCGGCGATGGAACTCACCCGGCGCTGCAGCGAGGCCGGGGCTGATGCCATCCTGACGGTCACGCCGTACTACAACCGGCCGTCCCAGCTGGGGCTGTTCAACCACTTCCGGGCGGTCGCCGAGGCGACGGACCTTCCGGTGATGCTCTACGACATTCCGCCACGGTCCGGACGCAAGATCCACACTGACACCATCCTGCGACTCGCCGACGAGGTCCAGAACATCGTGGCGGTCAAGGATGCCGCCGGCGACGTGGCCGAGACGGCCCGTCTGGTCGCGGCCGCACCGGCCGGGTTCGAGGTCTACAGCGGGGAGGACTCCCTGACCCTGGCGCTTCTGGCGGTCGGCGCGGTCGGCGTGGTGAGCGTGGCAGCGCACTGGGCCACGCCGGAGACCGTCGTCATGATGGACGCCTTCTTCTCCGGTGACGTGGCTGCGGCGACCGAGGCCAACCGGCGCCTCATCCCGTCGTGGGACTTCGAGTCGGGCGATCTCACGCCGAACCCGATTCCATCCAAGGCCATGATGAAGGTCCTGGGCCTGCCCGGCGGTGACTGCCGTTCCCCGATGGGTCCCGAGCCGGCCGACCTAGCCGACCGGGCTCGTCTCGTTCTGGCCGGTCTCGGCCGCGCCTGAGTGAAGAGGTACTGATTCGATGGCCCCTCCCGTACACATCACGTTCCTCGGCGGCCTCGGCGAGATCGGACGCAACTGTGCCGCCCTCGAGGTCGAGGGACGCATCGTCATGCTGGACTGCGGCCAGCTCTTCCCGGACGACCTTCCGGGCGTCGACGCGGTACTCCCGGACTTCACCTGGCTGCTGGAGCGGGCCGACCGCATCGAGGGGTGTGTGGTCACCCACGCCCACGAGGACCACATCGGTGGGCTGCCGTACCTGCTGAAGGACCTGGCCTCAGAGGGGGTGTCGATACCCATCTACGGGGCGCCGTTCACCCTCGGCATGGTGCGCGGCAAGCTGAAGGGCGAAGGGGTGCCGATCCCCGAGCTGGTCGAGTTGGGCGATCGCGCCAAGCTCCGCATAGGCCCGTTCGACTGCGAGTTCCTGCCGGTCACCCATTCGACGCCGAGCGGTCTGATGACTATCTTCGGCACGCCGCAGGGGCGCATCCTGCACTCCAGTGACTTCAAGTTGGATCCGACGCCTGTGGACGGGCGGGTTACCGACCTGCCGAGGCTCCGGGAGTTGGCCAGCTCGGCTGGGATCAGGCTGTTGCTCGCCGACTCCACGAATGCCGGCGTTGCCGGATCGTCGACGTCGGAGACCACCGTCGGCCCCGTGCTGAGGCAGGTCTTCGAAGCCAACGAGGGCAGACGGATCATCGTGGGAGCGTTCTCCAGCCACGTGCACCGGATCCAGCAGGTGGTCGATGCCGCTGAAGCCACCGGCAGAACGATGGTGGTGATGGGTCCGTCGATGGTCCGCAACGTCACGCTGGCGAGGGAGCTCGGCCTGCTGCGTATCTCCGACAAGATGCTGGCGCCCGACACCGAGTTGGACGACATGGATCCGGCCCGCACCTGCGTGGTCTGCACCGGTTCGCAGGGCGAGCCACGGGCGGCCCTGAAGCGCATGGCTGACGGCAGTCACCGTTTCCTGAAGATCGGCGATCGGGACACAGTGGTTTTCTCGTCGCACCCGATTCCCGGCAACGAGGCATCCATCTCGCGCCTGCACAACGCCCTGGCGAGACGTGGGGTGCAGCTCGTACACAGCGGCCAGTTGGGTGTCCACACGACGGGGCACGGCAAGGCCGACGAGTTGCTGGCGCTGCACGATGCGGCCGATCCGGAGCTGTTCATACCGGTGCACGGCGAGTACGCGCACTTGGTGGCACACCATGACCTGGCGCTGGGGCGCAACATGTCCCCGGACCGGATCCTGCGCTGTACCGACGGAGACCGGGTGTCGCTCACCGATGACGGCCTCGTGCACGCCGGCCGGGTCTCCGACGAGTACGTGATGGTCGACGAGTCGGGCCGTCGGGTGTCCGAGGACCTGGTCGAGGAGCGCCGCGCCATGTCGGGTGAGGGGTTCGTATTCATCCGCGTCGTCGTCGACGGACGGAAGGGGCGTCTCGTCGGGGAACCCGTGGTCGAGAGCCGTGGATGGGTCGAGCCCGCTGACCGTCAGGAGTGGCATGACCAGGTTGCCTCGGTGGTGGCCGACTCCGTGAGGAGTGCAGTGGATGACGGCCAGATAGATCCGAAGGAGCTGGCTCGTCTGGCTCGTCGGGCCACCGGGCGTCTGGTGTCGCGTCGCACAGGTAGGCGCCCCGCCCTTGTTCCCACTGTTGAGGTGCGTTGACCGGACCGTGTCGGCCTGGGTTCAGCCCCGGCTGACAGCTGGTCACGTCAACCGCTGGTGTCCGGTGGCAGGTCGCGCCAGCAACTGGTGACCGGTGGCCGGGTAGTGCCGGTCGCCTGAGTTGCCGAGTTCCTCTTCGAGGAGCTGCCGGGCATCGGGGCCCCGGTCCTGCCCCGAGCCTGTCACCCCCCGGTGGTACCGTCGGCTGCGATGGCTTCAAGGTCCGCGCGCCCCGGTTCGGGCGACAAATCTGCTGCTGGCGACGTGAAAAGCACTACGTCTAGCGGTGCCGGTGCCGGTGCCGCTGCTGATGGGCGCTCCGACCACCAGGTGTCGCTCCTTCGTCGCATGGCCAGAGCCACCTTCGGGGGGCGGGGCGACGAGATCCTCGGCCTGATCCTCGTGATAGGCGGGCTCCTGACCGGGCTGTCCGTCTATCTCGACAAGGCCGGCGTCGTCGGTCGCGTCCTGGATGACGGCCTCGGCTGGTCGGTGGGCGCAACCAGGGTGGTCCTGCCGGTGGCGATGGTGGGTACGGGCCTGGCGATGTTCCGGGAGCGAAGCGAGATGGGAGAGATCACCAAGCGCCTCCCGATCGGTCTCCTGATGGCGGTCCTGAGCGTGACCGGCCTGCTCCACATGGGCTGGGGCCGCCCCGGCCTGGGAGATGGGGCAGAAGGCCTGGGCGAGGCCGGCGGCCTGATCGGCCTCGGAGTCGGCGGAGGCCTCGAGGCGGCCGTCGCCACCTGGGGTGCGGCGCTCATCCTGATCGGCGTGGGCCTGGTGTCCGCAGCGGTGATCACGCGGACCACCGTCCGCCAGGCGGCACGTGGAGCCGCAAAAGGGGCAACATTCACCGCTCGCCATGCGGCCCGGGGAGCGGTCGGTGGCCTACGCCCTGTGCTCCGCGGGATCCAGAACTGGATTCAAGGCCTCCTGACGGCGCCCGGCGGGGACCATCCGGTCGTCAACGTGCCCCAGGCGCTACCACCCGTGGCTGTTCCGACGCCTGCACTCACCCCTCCGTCGGAGCCGGTGGCGGGTTCTGCCGGTGTCACCCCGCCGAAGCCCCGCAGGCGCAAGGCCAGCCCCAGGTCCACCGATGGCGGTGAGCAGCTCACCATCCAGCTCGGGCCGGCGGTGGCCGACTCGCAGTGGCGCCTGCCGTCCCTCGGATACCTGTCCAGGAGCGAGACACACGACGTCGACGCCAAGGCCGTCGAGGAGCGGGGCCTTCGACTCCGGGAGGCGTTGGCCGCCCATGGCGTCGAGACACGCCTGGTGGAGATGACCGTCGGACCGACCGTGACCCGGTTCGCCCTCCAACTCGGCGATGGGGTGAAGGTTGCCCGGGTCACGAGCCTCAACAAGGACATCGCCTATGCCCTTGCAGCAGCCGATGTCAGGATCCTGGCCCCCATTCCGGGCCAGCAGGCCATAGGAATCGAGGTCCCGAACGAGGACCGTGAGGTCGTGGCCCTGGGTGACATCCTCTCCTCGCCTGAGGCACTGAAGGCCCGCCATCCGATGGAGGTGGGGATCGGACGGGACATCAGCGGCCGGTCCGTCATGTTGAACCTGGCCACCATGCCGCACCTTCTGATTGCGGGAGCGACCGGGGCCGGGAAGTCCTCCTGCCTCAACTCCCTGATCATGTCGATCCTGATGCGTTCCACGCCGGAGCATGTGAGGATGATCCTGATCGACCCGAAGCGGGTGGAGATGGGGCAGTACGAAGGAGTGCCCCACCTGCTGACAGCGCCCGTGACCGACCCCAAGAAGGCGGCGAACGCCCTCCACTGGGCCGTCCGTGAGATGGAACGCCGCTACAACCTCCTCTCGACGTGTGGCTTCCGGGACATCGGCGGGTACAACGCGGCCTTCGACCGGGGAGACCTGAAGACACCCCTGGGGGTGGTCGACGAGGACGGCGAATCGGTCACCTACGAGCGCCTGCCCTTCGTGCTCCTCGTCGTGGACGAGTTGGCCGACCTGATGATGGTGGCAGCCCGTGACGTGGAGGATTCCATCTGCCGTCTGGCCCAGATGGCCAGGGCGGTCGGGATCCACCTGGTCGTGGCGACCCAGCGGCCGTCGGTCAACGTGATCACCGGTGTCATCAAAGCGAACATTCCGGCGCGCCTCGCATTCGCCGTGTCCAGCCTTGCCGACAGTCGGGTGATCCTCGACCAGCCGGGTGCCGAACGCTTGGTCGGCAATGGCGACATGCTCTTCCTCGGGCCCAGTTCCAGCGTGTCCCAGAGGATCCAGGGCGCCTGGGTCGACGAGAACGAGGTCCGACGGGTCGTGGAGTCGTGGGTCGCACAGGTGCGGGCACTGGAGGACGCGGCGGAGGCTGACGAGGGTTCGCACGACCCGACCGGTCCCGTGGATGTGATTCCTGTGGGGCTGCCGGCCGATGTGATCACCGAGGACACCTACCGGCCGGTGGTCGGTGGCGGATCGGATGATGACGAGTTGTTCGAGCAGGCCAGACAGTTGGTGGTGTCCAGCCAGCTCGGTTCGACGTCGATGCTGCAACGCAAGTTGCGGGTGGGCTTCGCGCGCGCCGGTCGGTTGATGGACCTGATGGAGGAGACCGGCGTGGTGGGCCCGTCGACCGGCTCGAAGGCCCGCGTGGTCCTGATCTCGTCAGAGCAGCTCGAGGACCTCCAAGGACAGAGCCACTAGCTGTTTCCGCAGGAAGCAGAAACAAACCCGTGAGGCGCCTGCCGGGCAGGGGCCCGGGTGCAGGTTGCTGTAGCCGCAGACAGGCGGGTCCGACCTCCCGCCGGGCGTCGCTACCCTCGGGTCGTGACCCAGAACCTCATCCTGCTCGTGGTCGGCCTGATCGGCCTGACCATCGCCGCCGATCGGTTCGTGCTGGGAGCGGCGCAGGTGGCAGCCCGACTACAGGTCTCAACCGTGGTGACCGGTGCGCTCATCGTCGGCTTTGGGACCAGTGCGCCGGAGCTGGTCGTCTCGACCATGGCGGCGCTCACGGAGGGCGCCGAGGGGACCGCCCTGGCGATCGGCAACATCGTCGGCTCCAACGTGGCGAACCTGACGCTGGTCATGGCGCTGCCGGCACTCGTGTATGGCCATATCGCCATCGACGAGGGCGTGAAGCGCCAGGCGGCGTTGTCAGCGGTGGGGGTGACGGTCTTCGCCGCCTCCGTCCACTTCTTCGAGCCGACGATCTGGCTGGGCCTCGCCCTGGGGTTGCTCACCCTTGTGGCGCTCAGGATTGTGGTCTGGCTCGGCGACCGTTTCGGTGGGGTGCCGCCGCCTGACACGACCGAGGGATTCGGGCCGTGGATCTGGACGGTGGTCGGCCTCGTGGGGACCGTGGCGTTCGCATACCTGGTGGTCAGATCGGCCACCTCGATTGCCGACGACCTCGGCTGGACCGGTGGCTTCGTGGGCTTCGGCCTGGTGGCGGTGGGAACGTCGCTGCCCGAGCTCGTCACCGCTCTGGCTGCCGCCCGTCGTGGCGAGTCGGGGCTGATCATCGGCAACCTGCTCGGGTCAAATCTCTTCAACAGCCTCACCGTCGGGTCCGCCGTGTTCCTGGCCAACGGTCGAACCCCGTTCAACGTCGCAGCGAGCCTGCCGGGCCTGGGCCTGGTCGTGATGGTCGTCGTGTCCTGGTTGGTGATCCTCCTCATGCGGACCAACAGGCGGATCGATCGGTCCGAGGCGGTGGGCCTGATCCTCGTCTACCTGACGATGCTGGGCTGGCTGGCCATGACCGGCGCCACTGTCTGAGCGCAGGCGGGTGCAGGGGCGTTGAGCGCCTAGCCTGAGCCGATCATGGGCGAAGGGACGTACCACTTCGTCACCCTCGGGTGCCCGAAGAACCAGGTCGACTCCGACAAGTTGGCCGGGACGTTGGCGGCTGATGGGATGGCGTCGACGGACAGTCCCGCCGAAGCGGACCTGATCGTCGTGAACACATGCGCATTCATCGCCGACGCACGCCAGGAGTCCGTCGACACGGTGCTGGCCCTGGCCGATGTCCGCCGGGACGGCGCACGCCTGGTGGTCACCGGCTGCATGGCCGAGAGGTACGGCGACGAGTTGGCCGTTGCCCTGCCCGAGGTGGACAGCGTCGCCGGATTCGGCGTGCCGGTGGTGCTGGGTCGCCGCCCGGATGGCCCGTCGGGCAGCGGGCCGCCACTGCCGTCGTTCGACCTGTTGAACCTGCCGCGGCCCGCCTCGGCCCGGCCCTGGGCCTATGTGAAGATCGCCGAGGGCTGCGACCGGGCGTGCGGGTTCTGTGCGATCCCCACCTTCAGGGGCCCACAGCGGAGCCGCTCTGTTGAGTCCATCCTGGACGAGGTGGATGCCCTGGACGTCAGGGAGGTGGTCCTGGTGGCCCAGGACCTTGCCGCCTACGGCCGCGACCAGGGCGCGGGCGAGAAGGCAATCGTGCCACTCGTCGAGTCGGTGGCTGGCAGGGTGGACCGCGTGCGGCTTCTCTACCTGTACCCGTCGGACCTGAACGACCGGCTGGTCGACACGATCTGTGCGACCGGCGTGCCGTACTTCGACCTGTCCCTCCAGCACGTATCGCCGCCGTTGATGCGTCGGATGCGGCGCTGGGGCGATGGCGGCCGGTTCCTGGAGCGGATCGACCACATCCGGTCCGTCGAGCCCGCTGCGGCCTTCCGGTCCAACTTCATCGTCGGTTATCCGGGTGAGACCGAGGAGGACCACGACGCCCTGCTGGACTTCGTCGCCGCTGCCGACCTCGACTGGTGCGGGTTCTTCGCCTACAGCGAGGAGGAGGGGACGTACGCCACCACTCTGGACGGCGGTGTGGATTCCGGCCTGGTCGCCGAGCGGCTCCACGAGCTGGGCGAGATGCAGGATCGCATCACGGCTGCCCGTCGGGATGCCCTCATCGGGCGGCGGGTTTCGGTGCTGGTGGACGAGCCGGGGGTTGGCCGGACCCACAGGGAGGCGCCGGAGATCGACGGGATCGTCACGGTCCCCCCGGACCTCCCGGCAGGCCGGTTCGCCGACCTGACGGTGACGGGTGCCATCGGGCCGGACCTGGCGGCGGCGTGAAGCACCTCCGCACCGTCGTCTCGCCGGCGAACCTGGTGACCCTCTCCCGGCTGCTGCTGGCACCGGTGCTGTTTGCCCTGGTCCTGGGTGCCGAGGACCGCGGCGGCGTCACCTGGGCCGGTTTCGTCCTGGGACTGGTGCTCGCCTCGACCGATTACTTCGACGGGATCCTGGCCCGACGCCGCGGCACGGTCAGCCGCTGGGGTGCATTCCTGGATCCGCTGGCCGACAAGGTGGTGGTGATCGGGGTCGGGGTGAGCCTGGCCATGGTCGGCCGCTATGCCTGGCTGCCGGTCGTGCTGCTCACGGTCCGGGA